>ERZ894220.195-NODE-195-length-70415-cov-9.74511_pt1 | contig 70415 bp, 68 predicted proteins | sample MGYA00380292_ERZ894220 | MGnify/ENA primary metagenome ERZ894220 (study PRJEB32331, sample SAMN06328446) | human gut metagenome | biome: human gut microbiome; feature: stool | host: Homo sapiens | collected 2014-12-05 ... | reverse complement strand
TGACCCTCTGCTTGTAAGGCAGATGCTCTCCCAGCTGAGCTATGATCCCATATGTTCGTCCGTTTCACAACCGACTTCGTTATTATACAATCATCTTCTCACAAATGTCAACTGTTTTTTTCATTTTTTTACTTTATTTTTTACAATTTCAAGAAGCTTTCATTCGATACCGTTGAATGGGCGGTCTCTGGAAAAAGAATCGTTTGGATTCTATTTTTGCGCAATGGAGAGGAGACTTAAAAATTGTGGAAGCCATTGCTGACACAATTTTCGCCCCAAAAGGCTCCTCGGAATGGTTTGCGCAACTTGAATCCAAACGATTCTTTTTCCAGAGACCGCCAACACAACCTGTATCATTCAACGTTTTTGCACAAATCAAAAAATCTCCGGATTTCTCCGAAGATTTTCTGATTATATTTTACATAGAGGATATGTCTTATACAATTCCCTGAGCCTGCATTGCATCTACAACTTTTTCAAATCCGGCAATGTTAGCACCTACTACATAGTTTCCTTCTGCTCCGTAACGTTTTGCTGCGTCTGCTGCGTTATGGCAGATATTTACCATGATGTTCTGAAGTTTTGCATCAACTTCTTCGAATGTCCAGCTGAGACGTTCGCTGTTCTGTGACATCTCAAGTGCGGATGTAGCAACACCACCTGCATTAGAAGCTTTACCAGGTGCGAATAATACACCGTTCTCCTGCAGATACTGTGTAGCTTCCAGTGTAGTAGGCATGTTAGCTCCTTCTGCTACTGCGATGCATCCGTTTGCAACAAGCTGTTTTGCATCTTCAAGATGAAGTTCGTTCTGTGTTGCGCAAGGAAGAGCGATATCAACTTTTACTGACCATACGCCGCGACCTTCATGATATTCTGAATTCGGACGGTAGTTCTTGTATTCTGTAAGTCTTGCTCTCTTCACTTCTTTGATTTCTTTCAGAGCTGCAACATCGATTCCTTCCGGATCATATACCCATCCTGTAGAGTCGCTGCATGTTACAACTTTGGCACCCATCTGCTGTGCTTTTTCGATTGCGTAGATTGCAACGTTACCTGCTCCGGAAACTGCAACTGTCTTGCCAGCAATGTCTTTTCCTGCAAGTTTGAGCATCTCGCGTGTGAAATACAGAAGTCCGTATCCTGTTGCTTCTGTACGTGCAAGGGATCCGCCGTAGCTGAGTCCTTTACCTGTCAGAACACCTTCTGATAATCCACGGATTCTCTTGTACTGTCCGTACATGTATCCGATCTCTCTTGCACCTGTTCCGATATCTCCAGCCGGTACGTCTGTGTCTGCTCCGATATATTTGCAAAGCTCTGTCATAAAGCTCTGGCAGAATGCCATAACTTCACGATCTGATTTTCCTTTCGGATCGAAATCGGATCCACCTTTACCTCCACCGATCGGAAGACCTGTCAGAGAGTTTTTGAAGATCTGTTCGAATCCAAGGAATTTGATAATTCCGATATTTACTGAAGGATGGAGACGTAATCCTCCTTTATATGGTCCAATTGCACTGTTAAACTGTACACGGTATCCTGTATTGACCTGAACCTGACCTTTATCATCTACCCACGGTACGCGGAATTTGATCTGTCTTTCCGGCTCAACAAGTCTTTCAAGAAGAGCGTCTCTTCTGTATTCTTCTTCATGAGCTTCTACAACTGCACGAAGAGATTCCAGAACCTCTTTTACTGCCTGATGAAATTCTGGTTCATCTGGGTTTTTCTTTACTACAAGTTCAATTACTTCATCAACATAAGACATACTACTCAATACCTCCTGAATGTTCTTTTACAAAAAATGTGTGATTCCACATTTCTCTTTCAAAAAAATAAAGGGGCAAACAAATGTCTGCCCCTCCGGAACACCTTTGTTCTTTAACAGAGTAAAGCATTCAGGCGCCCGTGTCAAGATTTTTTTACATATTTTTTAAATTTTATGAATTTCCACCACATTTTTTCTTCAAATACAGTTGATTTTCATTTTTTTTCTTGATACTTCTTCTCTTTTTTGCAAGTTCGTGTCGACAATCTTGCATTTTTCGTCTCATTCAAAGCATTTTATGCCCGATTTCCCGTCTTATTTGAAGTATTTCACACCAGATTCAAAGATCTTCATATCCTGCTCACCGTAAATATTGATTGCCACGGAATCTGCACGACGCTCTGAATGTGCCATCTTACCAAGCACACGGCCATCCGGACTTGTGATACCTTCAATTGCGCGATAAGAGCCGTTGACATTCCATTCTTCATCCATAGATACGTTTCCGTCAAGGTCACAGTACTGTGTTGCAACCTGTCCGTTTGCAAAGAGCTTGTCAAGCCATTCTTCGCTTGCAACGAAACGTCCTTCTCCGTGGGATGCCGGGTTGGTGTAGACTCCGCCAAGCTCTGCTCCCTGAAGCCATGGTGACTTGTTGGTGACAACCTTTGTATAAACCATCTTGGAAATATGGCGTCCGATGGTATTGTAGGTCAGTGTCGGAGAATCCGGTGTCTGTCCCACAACCTCTCCGTAAGGAACCAGTCCAAGTTTTACCAGAGTCTGGAATCCGTTACAGATACCAAGCACAAGGCCGTCTCTCTCATTCAGGAGCTTCTCTACCGCTTCTTTGAGTTTTGCATTCTGGAATGCAGTTGCAAAGAATTTTGCAGAACCATCCGGTTCGTCACCGGCTGAGAATCCACCCGGGAACATGATAATCTGTGATTTTGCAATTTCTTTTTCAAATGTATTCACAGAATCTACGATATCTGCTGCATCCATGTTACGGAATACTTTTGTGATGACCTTTGCACCTGCTCTTTCAAATGCTTTTGCACTGTCATACTCGCAGTTTGTTCCTGGGAATACCGGGATAAATACAGTCGGCTGTGCAATCTTGTGTCCGCAGATCACAATGTCTTTTGTATCGTAAAGCGGAGATTCTACCTTTTCGTCAGAAGCTTCGTCAGATACTGTACGGAATACCTGTTCCAGAGTTCCTGTCCATGCATCTTCTGCTTCTTTCAGTGTGATTTCTGTATCTCCAAATGCGAATTTCGCATCATCTGTCACTTCACCGATCACAGTGTAAGAAATGGAGAGTTCTCCTACCTTGTCTGCCGGAACTTCTGCTACGATATCACCGAATGCAGGTGCAAAAAGTTCTCTTGCATCCATGCTGTGTTCGATCTTCACACCCATTCCGTTACCGAATGCCATCTTGCTGACAGCTGCGATCACTCCATGGCGGTCAAGTGCGTAAGCAGATACGATCTTTCCGTTGTGGATATCATCAGCGAACTTACCGTACTGATCCATTACCTGTTCATATACCGGCAGCTCGTATTCATCTTTTTCAATCTTCATCCATACAAGCTTATTACCTGCTTTTTTCAGTTCCGGAGTAATGATATCTCCTTCTTTGGCAATATCAACTGCAAAGGATACCAGTGTCGGCGGTACATCGATATGTTCAAATGTTCCGGACATACTGTCCTTTCCTCCGATTGACGGAAGTCCATAAGCGATCTGTGCCTTATATGCACCAAGCAGTGCTGCAAATGGCTGACTCCATCTTTCTGGATCCTCTGTCATTCTGCGGAAATATTCCTGGAATGTAAAACGGATCTTGCTGTAATCTCCACCGCAAGCTACGATCTTAGCCATAGACTCTGTGACAGCATAGACAGCTCCGTGATACGGGCTCCAGCTTGACAGATACGGATCAAATCCATAACTCATCATCGTAACGGTATCGCATTTACCATGCATAACCGGAAGCTTTGCAACCATGCTCTGTGTCTCTGTCATCTGGTATTTTCCACCGTGAGGCATGAAGACCGAGCCTGCTCCGATGGATCCGTCGAACATCTCAACCAGACCTTTCTGCGAGCATACATTCAGGTCTTTCAGAGTATCCAACCATTTTTCTTTTACATTGCCAACCTCAACCTGTTTCTTAAGGATGGTATCTTCTCTTGAAGGAATATCAACTTTAACCGTTGTCTCCTGGTGTGCACCGTTGGTGTTCAGGAAGGCACGGGAAATATTTACGATCTCTTTTCCTCTCCATGAAAGGACAAGTCTCGGATCTTCGGTAACAACCGCAACCTTTACTGCCTCCAGGTTCTCTTCTTTTGCATAGCCAAGGAATTCATCTACATCCTTCGGATCTACCACAACAGCCATACGCTCCTGGGATTCAGAAATCGCAATCTCTGTTCCGTCAAGACCTGCATATTTTTTCGGTACTTTGTCCAGATTGATCTGAAGACCATCTGCAAGCTCTCCGATTGCAACAGATACTCCGCCTGCTCCGAAGTCATTACACTTCTTGATCAGCTTGCTGACTTCTTCTCTGCGGAACATTCTCTGGATCTTACGTTCGGTCGGCGCATTACCCTTCTGAACCTCAGCTCCACATGTTTCGATGGATTCTTCGGTGTGAACTTTGGAAGAACCGGTTGCTCCACCACAGCCGTCACGTCCGGTACGTCCGCCAAGAAGAATGATGATATCTCCCGGATCCGAATTTTCACGGATAACTGCACGTCTCGGAGCAGCACCCATAACCGCACCGATCTCCATTCTCTTTGCTACATAATCCGGATGATAAATCTCTTTTACCAGTCCGGTTGCAAGTCCGATCTGGTTACCATATGAGCTGTATCCATGTGCTGCACTACGCACCAGTTTCTTCTGTGGCAGTTTTCCTTTCATCGTCTCTTTTACAGATACGGTCGGATCTGCTGCACCGGTTACACGCATTGCCTGGTATACATAAGTACGTCCTGACAGCGGGTCACGGATTGCTCCGCCAAGGCAGGTAGCCGCACCACCAAATGGTTCGATCTCGGTCGGATGGTTGTGTGTCTCGTTCTTGAAGTTGACAAGCCACTCTTCTTCCACGCCATCTACTTCAACCGGGACAACGATACTGCAGGCATTGATCTCATCGGATTCTTCCTGATCCTGAAGTTTGCCTTCTTTTTTCAGCTTCCGCATTGCCATCAGTGCAAGATCCATCAGGCATACGAATTTGTCTTCGCGTCCTTTAAAAATCTCACTGTGTGTCTGAAGGTATTCTTTATATGTGTCTTCCATCGGCTTTCTGTAATCGCCATCACCGAAGGATACTTCTGTAAGTTCTGTTGAGAATGTGGTATGACGGCAGTGGTCAGACCAGTAGGTATCCAGAACACGGATTTCTGTCATAGATGGATCTCTGTGTTCTTCCCCTTTGAAATAATTCTGGATGTGCTGGAAATCCTTGAATGTCATGGCAAGTCCAAGGGAACTGTATAATTCCTTCAGTTCAGCTTCCGGCATATCTTTGAATCCGTCAAAGATCTTTACATCGGCAGGTTCATCAAATTTTGTAACCAGTGTCTCCGGTTTCTCAAGTCCTGTTTCTCTGGAATCCACCGGGTTGATGCAGTGTGCCTTGATAGCTTCCATCTCTTCTTCGCTGATCTCGCCTTCGATCACATAAGTGGTCGCTGTCTTGATAACCGGCAGTTCATCCTCTTTGATAAACTGTACACACTGAACAGCAGAGTCTGCTCTCTGGTCAAACTGTCCAGGAAGAAATTCTACAGAAAAAATGTGGTCACTTTCTTCGTGCGGGAAGTCCTCTCTGTAAAGCACATCTACCGGCGGTTCTGCAAACACACCGTTGCATGCCCTCTCAAATGTTGAATCGGAAAGATTCTCCACATCGTAGCGGATCAGTACACGTACATTCTTCACCGTCTTAATTCCAAGATAGCTTTTCACCTCATGGCGAAGCTCTTTAGCCTGTACTGCAAATTCTGGTTTTTTCTCCACATATACACGTTTTACGCCCATAATTTCCTCCATTAGCTTTGGTAGTAATATTGAAACCGCATGCCTTGATCCGGCATAACGGCAGTTTCCTCGATTTTTATTTTACCACATCATCTTTTATAAGTACAATAAATATAACTAAATCTTTTTATAAGTATATCTAATCGTTACTGTTCACTCCCGTGAACCTCATCTCTTATTTATCTTCTTCTGGACAATACTGCATACAAGAGACACGATCAAAAACACTGCAAAAATACCTCCGATCCGCATCACCATATCATAGAAAAAGCCCTCCGGAAGCATCCGGATCATATAGTCTTCTGCCGGATCAAGGATCCATAAGTTATTGCTAAAGAAAATATGATGAAAGATCACGAAATATTTGTTAAAGTCTCTTGAGAACAGAAATCCTGCCACCGCGGTAAGTGCCAGAAATACCGCAAGCACCCGCTGATACATCTGCGGGATCAGCCTCCGCCAGTCTGCTTTCATCAGCACAAGTGCCGCCATTGAAAAAAGCAGTACAAGGATCGCTCCCCTCCGGATTGCAAGTCCGCCAAGAAAAAGCCCCTGCACATCTGACATATGAAGCCGGTCCTTCTCATTGAAAAAATCCTGTATATTTCCTTCCACTTCCGTCTCAATACTCAGTTTCTTCTCGTTGCCCCGCAAATAAGACATCATGAATTTTGTCACCTTCATAATATCCGGCATCTCCATATAAAGTTCATCCGCTACCTTATATTTTTCGTATTCTTTTTCATAAAAATTCCAGTCTCCGTATGCACCGATCTCAAAACTGCTGATCAGCAGGATCACGATCAGTGAAATACTCGGTAAAATCGCCAGGATTTTATGCAGCCATTTCTTTTTTGCCATCCTTTTCCTCCTTCTCTTTTTTGTCTATAGTTTAGCAATCCTGTCTTCATTTGTCAAAAATGGTTTTCTCTTGAAATTTCATTTTTTATCACTTATAATACTAATAGGTTTTATAAGGAGGACTAATAATGGATATCAACTATGAATTATATAAAGTATTTTATTATGTTGCAGACACGCTCAGCTTTTCTGAGGCTTCCAAGCAGCTCTTTATTTCACAGTCCGCTGTCAGCCAGTCCATTAAAGCACTGGAAAAGAAACTGGATCAGGTTCTTTTCATCCGAAGCACAAAAAAAGTACAGCTCACCCCGGAAGGCGAGATCCTTCTGCGCCATATTGAACCGGCGATCAACCTGATCAAGCGCGGGGAATCCCAGATCATGGAAACAGCCTCTACCGGCGGTCAGATCCGCATCGGTGCCAGCGACACCATCTGCCGCTATTTTCTAGTTCCTTATCTGGAACGCTTCCACAAGGCTTTCCCTAACGCACATATAAAAGTGACCAATGCCACTTCGATCAAGTGTACCGAACTTCTGGAGAACGGTCAGGTAGATCTCATTGTCGCTAACTATCCGAACGTTTACCTTGGCAGCCTTGCCTCCTTCCGCAAGATCCGTGATTTTCACGATGTCTTTATCGCAAACCAGTCCTTCGCGGAACTGCAGGGGAAAAAGCTTTCCCTCAAAGAACTGCAGCGTTATCCGATCATCATGCTGGACAAAAAAAGTACCACCAGTGAATTTCTGCATTCTCTCTTCCAGCAGCATCAGCTGGATCTGGTCCCGGAAATCGAGCTGAGCAGTAATGATCTTCTGATCGATCTCGCACGGATCGGACTTGGCATCGCTTTTATTCCGGACTACTGTGTACCAAAGAACTCCGACCAGCTCTTTGTCGTCCAGACCGAAGAACAGCTGCCAAAGCGTCAGCTGGTTGCCGCATGGAACGGACATGTTCCTGTTTCCCGCGCGACACAGGCATTTCTGGATTACTTTAATGCATAAGAAGTTTCTTAATTATCCGTCTGTTTTTCCCAGAACAGACGGATTTTTTCTTCCACAAAATCTAACCGGCATCTTTCACAGTCTGCCCATTCTTTCGGGAAAATCTCTTCCCCCTTCTCCCTCTGGAAACGTTCATCCAGAAGAAGGATCACTCCACGGTCATCCTCTGTGCGGATCACCCTTCCTGCCGCCTGCAAAACCTTGTTCATCCCCGGATACCGGTAGGCATAGTCAAACCCGGAAAGTCCCTTCTGGTCAAAATAGCTTTTCAGGATTTCCCGCTCATTGCACACCTGCGGCAATCCTGTTCCGATGATCAGCGTCCCGATCAGCTTCTCATTTGTCAGATCGATTCCTTCTGAAAAAATCCCGCCAAGAATTCCAAAACCGATCAGACTTTTCTCTCTTCCCATTTCAAATGCACGCAGGAAATTTTCCCGTTCTTCTTCATCCATGTGCTGCTGCTGAATAACCAGTTCCATCTCTTCTTCATCTGACGCAAGAAGCTGTGTAAATTCCTGATACACATCTTCCATAAACCGGTAAGATGGGAAAAAGATCAGATAATTTCCCATTTTCGCTTTCACTACCCGAAAAATGTATGCCGCATATCGTTGATACATTTCCCTGGAACGCATGGTGTAACGGGTACTCACATCCACACCATTCATAAGCAGTCTCTTCTTCGTATCAAACGAAGAATCAATGTAGACCGCATAGTTGTCTTTTTCCGTACTCAGAAGTCTTTTGTAATACCGGATTGGCAGAAGTGTTGCCGAAAAGAATACTGCACTGTTCCCCTTATCCAGACATTTCTGCAGATTTGCCGCCGGATTAACGCAAAACAGCTTCAGGACAAATCTTCCATCCTCCCGATACTCCGTATAAACCACATAGTTCTCATCCAGCCCATCATAAATATTCAGAAAAGACCTCACCTGAAAATAAAAATCCAATACTGTTTCCCGGACTTCTTTATCCACACATTTCTCCAGATACCGGTCCGCCTCAGACAGTACATTCATAAGCTGGATTCCAAGATGCGAAATATTGTCCAGCACCTTATAGTTTTCACACTCTTTTTTCATCGCCAGAAGGATCTTATTGCATGCCTCCAGTCTTTTTGCAAACCGCGGTGCTTCTCCCTTTACCAGTTTCTTCACTGCAAGAAAGTCCTCCTTGCATAGCTCCGCACTGTACATCTGCCGTCCGCGTTCTACCAGATTGTGCGCCTCATCGATCAGAAACAGATATCCTCCAGCGCCACCTTCTGCAAAGAAACGCTTGAGCCTGGCATCCGGGTCAAACACATAATTATAATCGCAGATCACACCATCCACCCAGGTCGACACATCCAGTGCCATTTCAAACGGACAGACCTTATGCTTTCTTGCCTGCGCTTCCAACACTTCCCGGCTCATCACATCTTCCTGCATCAAAAGCTCATAGACCGCATCATTTACCCGGTCAAAATGCCCTTTGGCATATGGGCAGTCATCCGGATTGCAGCTTGTCTCCTCACAGAAACAGATTTTTTCTTTTGCCGTTAAAGTGATCACCTTGAACTTCAGATTCTGTTCCCGCAAGGTTTCGAATGCCTGCTCCGCCACCGTCCGGGTGATTGTTTTTGCCGTCAGATAAAAAATCTTCTCACCCAGTTCTTCTCCGACCGCTTTCACAGCCGGAAATACCGTTGAAATCGTCTTCCCCACTCCGGTTGGTGCCTGAATGAACAACTTTTTCTTCCGAAGAATCGTCCGGTAAACAGATACCGCAAGATCTCTCTGCCCTTTACGATATGGAAACGGAAATTCAATCCCTTTAATAGATGCATTTCTTGCCTTTCTCCATTCAATCTGGAACTTTGCCCATTTTTCATACTGTCGGATCACTTCATCGAACCAGGCTTTCAGTTCATTACTCTGATAAGAATACTGAAACCTTTTCACCTCTTCCGTCTCCATCTGGCAATAGGTCATCTGTACCCCGATCTCATCCAGCCCTTCCTGTTCTGCTACCATGCTGGCATAACATTTTGCCTGTGCCAGATGAATGCCTGCCGGCTCCTGCACCCGGTCAAGTTCCCGCAGAACACCCTTGATCTCATCCACCATGACCTGCTCTTTTGTATGAATCAGTCCGTCGGCGCGTCCTTCTATTTTCAAAGTAAACCCATTACAGGCGATCTCTGCCTTAAGAGGTACCTCCGCCTGATAATCCGATCCCATCTGTCTCTGGATCTTCCGGTGGATCCGGCTTCCCATCTGCATATTCTCCGGATCTGGTCCGCCTCCTGTTCGATTGTCAATATCCCCTTCTCTCAAAATAAACTCCACAAGGTTTCGCACCGAAATCCGGATCACCGGAAGATTCTCGTCCATGTTCTTTCTGCCTCCGCTTTTTTACTACCTGTTATCATACCATAAACACATGTTCCTTGCCAATTGTATCCGTCCTGTCATGATATAGCTTTTCACATTTTCCGTGCTCCTATAATAAAATAGGATGTGCCTCGGCACATTCTCGCGCCGAGCGCGTTGCTGAGCGCCAGTGACGCTCGTTAAGCAACGACCGAAGCGGAGCGTAGACCGCTTGCGACATTCTTCATCTTCGTGCGAGTGCGCATCTCCGGCACGCAGTGCCTTTTATTTCATAGGAAGTTCCTTTGGAATTTCCTATGAAACAAGAAAGCCCCGGCGATCATCACCTCGCCGGAGCTTTCTTCTTAATTGAACTTGTCAATGATATTTTTAAGATACTGGTTGTCTGCCTCATAGAACTTCTCCTGTTCTACGATCTCGGCAAGCTTCGGATCGATCGGCATCTTTCCGAGTACTTCTACCCCAAGTTTTTCTGCAATCTCGTCAATGTGGCTTTCCCCAAATACAGATATCTTCTTTCCACAGTCCGGACATTCCAGATAACTGTAGTTTTCCACCAGTCCGAGAACCGGTATGTTCATCTTCTTTGCCATATTGTAAGCTTTCTCTACGATCATCTGTACCAGATCCTGCGGAGAAGTCACGATCACAACGCCATCTACCGGAAGTGACTGGAATACCGTAAGAGGAACATCCCCTGTTCCCGGTGGCATATCAACAAATAAGAAATCCAGATCTCCCCACATTACATCAGTCCAGAACTGGGTTACTACTCCTGCGATCACCGGTCCTCTCCAGATGACAGGATCTGATTCGTGTTCCAGAAGCAGATTGACCGACATGATCTTCGTGCCGTCTTTTGCAACGCACGGGAACATTCCCGCCTCGCTTCCGACTGCACTTCCATGCACTCCATACATCTTCGGGATAGATGGTCCTGTGATATCCGCATCCAGAATACCAACTGCATATCCCTGCTGTACCATCATACGTGCAAGAGATGCTGTCACCATTGATTTGCCGACTCCACCTTTACCGCTGACTACTCCAATTACTTTTTTTACCTGTGAATACGGATTTGCCGGTGCTTTCAGATCTTTCTTCGCACTGCTGCATGAACCCGCATGCGCACAGGAAGAACATGATTCCGGCGAACATCCGCTGCTTTGTTCTTCTGCCATAACGCCAAACCTCCTACTTTTTCAGGATATCTCTCTATCCTATTCTTCTACTGCTGCGATCACTTCAATTTCGCAAAGAAGGTTCTTTGGAAGTGTCTTAACAGCAACACAGCTTCTGGCTGGTTTTGATGTGAAATATTTCGCATAAACTTCGTTAAATGCGGCAAAATCTCCCATATCAGCAAGGAAACAGGTTGTCTTTAATACTTTATCAAAAGAAGTTCCCGCTTCTTCAAGGATTGCTCCGATGTTCTTGCATACCTGATCAGCCTGTCCTTCGATGGTATCAGCTTCTACAGTATCTGTAGCCGGATTGATCGCAATCTGTCCTGCCGAATAAAGGATTCCCCCATGTACATATCCCTGGGAATATGGTCCAAGTGCTTTTGGTGCTTTCTCTGTTGATACTAATCTCATGTTGTAAATCTCCTTTTCAAATATATTCTTTCTCTAGCATATCACATCTGCCTCAAAATTCCAAATTTATTTTCGCATACAATGTTATGCCAGCTCTGCTTTTTCTCTCGTCACATTCTGAATCCATTTGTAGCTTCGGTAGCGCATGACTGTGATCGGTACTTTGATCACCTCATCACTCATCAAAAGGATATAAACAACCTGCACCGGCGCATGAAAGACAAAGGCAGCGATCATCCCCAGCAGAATAGAGCATCCCCACATGGTAGACACATCCAGGATCAGGCCAAACCTGGTATCTCCTCCTGCCCGGAATACCCCCACTACAAGTGTCGTATTGATCGCCTGACAGAGTGTAAAGTAAGACATAACAAAAAACATAAAAGAAAGATACCCCTGCGCTTCCTGTGAGAGTGTCATCACATGATTTGCTATCGGAGCAGCTATCAGAATGATGCCGCCTCCTACCGCACCGGTAATAATACTCAGCCACAAAAATCTTTTTCCATACTCTTTTGCCAGATGAAACTCTTTTGCACCGATGGTCTTACCAAGATAAATGGCAGTCGCATTGGATACACCAAAGGCTACCACCGTTGCCAGCTGTCTTGCAACCTGAGCAACAGAATTTGCTGCCACCGCAGCACTTCCCAGATGACCGATCACTGCTGTGTTGGCTGTGGAACCCAGTCCCCACATCATTTCATTCAAGATCACCGGACTCGCATAAATCAGAAAGTCTTTTAGAAGCAGCTTGTCGATCTTACGCATATAGACCGGGTGAAATCTAACGTCATGATTTTTTACTTTTGCATACCAGATCACAATGATAAGTTCTACGATCCTTGCTGTCAGAGTTCCGATTGCCGCACCCATAATTCCCATCTTCGGTAAACCAAATAAACCAAAAATAAGAAGCGCATTTACCAGGACATTACAAACCAGTGATGCACTGTAGACGACCGTTGCGATCACAACCTGCTCAATACTCCGCATAATGTAAAGATAGACCTGCGTTGCCGCCATCAGGACATAGGAAAGTGCCACGATCCGCAAATATTTCACACCTTCTGCGATCACAGCCGGGTCACTGGTGTAGATTCGAAGCAGTACTTCCGGGATGATTTCTGCAACAATGGTAAAAAGAGCTGCACAGCTGACACCGATAGTCATTCCCATTCCAAGGATTTTTTCAATCGTCTGTGTATCTTTCTTTCCCCAGTACTGTGCGGTCAAAACCGTTGCACCCGATGTTGTACCAAAAAGGACCAGTGTCATGACAAACTGTATCTGCCCTGCAAGGGATGCACCTGAAAGAACTTTTTCACTGACTCTTCCAAGCATCAGCACATCCGCCGCCGTCACTCCTACGTTGATCAGATTCTGAAGTGCCATAGGGATTACAAGTGCGAACACTTGTCTGTAAAATTTTTTCTTATTTATCTCCATCTTATTTTCCTGCTGCTTTCCGGAAAATCTGGTATACATCTTCGGCAGTAAGTTCTTTAATCTTTGAAAGTTTTACAGTATCATTTAATGTCGCCGCCATAGCAAGTTCCCGCAGATCTTCCTCTGATACTTCTCCGATCTCCAGTTCCTTTAAATTTGTCGGCATATGAATTTCACGGAAATATTCTACCGTTCGGCAAATTCCCTCTTTTGCGGCTTTCGCTGCATCTTCTTCCTCTACGCCCCATACTTTTTTTGCGTAATGTGCAAATCTTTCTTCATCGTTTTTATAGACATATTCCGCCCAGGATCCCCAGACAGCGGAAAGGGTTGCACCATGCGCCTTATCATATTTTGCACCAAGTGCATGTCCGAGTTTATGTACAGAAAAATCTTTTGCTCTTCCGAGACCTGTCAGACCATTATGGGAAAGGCTTCCTGCCCACATGATTTCACTCATGGCATCGTAGTCTGTCGGATTCTCCAGACCTTTCTTTCCATTTTCAATCACAACCCGCAGAAGTCCCTCTGCAATCTCATCTGTCATCTGATTTCTCGTATTTGGAATAAAATATCGCTCCAGTGTATGCATCATGATATCCACGATTCCGCATGCAATCTGGTATTTTGGAAGCGTATAGGTAAGAACCGGATTCATGATCGCAAACTTCGGGCGGTTCAGACCGGTGCTGATTCCTCCCTTTTTCCCTGTTTCTTCGTTTGTCAGAACTGCGGAATCGCTGGTTTCACTTCCTGCTGCCGCAATCGTAAGTACGCATCCTACCGGTGTCGATCTGGTAAGTGTGATTTCACCACCCCAGATCTCTTCCAGAGACCAGTCCGGGTTTGCCACACCATGCGCGATTGCCTTTGCTGTATCAATAGAACTTCCACCGCCTACTGCAAGAAGAAAATCCGCACCGAATTCAATTGCTTTCTCAACGCCTTCCTGTGCATATGCCATCCGTGGATTTGGCTTTACTCCGCCAAATTCCGCATAAGCAAGTCCTTCTTTTTCCAGTGCTTCTTCTACCTGCGCAAGAAGTCCGCTTTTCTTTACGCTTCCACCGCCATATACGATAAATACACGGCTTCCACCCCATTTCTTAACTTCTTTCCCAACTTCTGCCTGTGTGTTTTCTCCAAATAAGATTTCTGTCGGGGTATACTGTATAAACTTTTGCATTTTACCTCTCTCCTTAAAAAAATCCGAACCGTTCAATAAAGATTGCGGTTCGGACTAAATCCTTTAGTCTTATCTTATAACCATACTTTTCCGGTATGTTCACCATTGATTACATAGTATACTGCATAATCTTCCGGTTTTACATAAAGCTCAATACTCTTGATCTCGGAAATTTTATGTTTCTGTTTCGTCCAGTCTTTTTTTACTGAAGCAATCATATCTTTTGTGTTTACTTCTTTTTCACCATACTGAAGAACAACTTCTGTTTTGATTTCTTTCTTTGCCGCAGATTTTTTAGCTGTTGTTTTTGGTGCAGCTTTCTTTACTTCTTTTGTAACTTTCTCTGCAGTTTTCTTCACTTCTTTTGCAGCTTTTTCAGCTGTTTCTTCTACTGTTTTTTTCACTTCTCCTGCAGCTTTTTTCACTTCCTGCGCTTTCTTTTCAACAGTAGCCTTTACTTCTTTCGGCTGTGCTTCTTTTTTAGCAGTTTCTTTTACTTCTTCTACTTTTTCGCTAACTTTATCTTCTGCTGCTTTAACTGCTGTTTTTACTTCTTCTTTAGTTTCTGCCGCTGCCTTTACCTCTGCTGCCTTTGTTTCTTTTGTCTGTTTTTTCAGTGCCATATTGGTTTGCCCTCCTTAACCGTTAAGCCTTACTATTTTAAATCCGCAAAACTGACAATACACTATATTATCATTTGCTCTTTGACATTATAGCATACTAAATGAAAAAAGTCACATTTTTTCATTTAATTTTACATGCCTCCGTGTTATACTATAAAAAGACGAGAAAAGGAGGTACGTGTTATGGGTATTTTAGTAGCACTGATCGGTGTAGCAATCATCGCCGCTGTCGTTGTTGCTTCTTTCACTGCCGTTCTCGGAGGTGTCATCGGAGGAGAACTGGAAGACGAAGAAGAATAGTAAAAAAGTGGCTGTGAAAAATTCAATCGAGTTTTTCACAGCCACTTTTTTATTATTCTTCAAATGTTTCTTTTAACTTATCCATGAACCCTTTTTTCTTAGCTTTACCCTTCGATTCGGAAGCCGGCTCTTCCTGGTTCAGTGTATTTCCTGTCAACTGATCAAAATGTCTAAGCGCTTCTTTGGCTTCCGGACTTAATTTTTCCGGTGTCTGAATAACCAGCGTCACATAATGATCACCTCTGACCTGAGGATTTCTCAAAGAAGGTACCCCTTTTCCTTTCAGGCGTACTTTTGTATCAGTCTTTGTTCCCGGTTTTACGGTATAGATCACATCGCCATCAACCGTCTTGATTCGTACATCACCACCAAGTGCTGCCTGTGCAAACGAAATTGGTGCAGTTGAGAAAATATGAACATCCTGTCTCTGGAAGATCGGATGTCTGGAAACCGTAACTTCTACCAGAAGGTCTCCCCTTGGTCCGCCATTTACACCCGGTTCACCTTTCTCACGGATCCGAACGCTCTGACCATTGTCAATACCTGCCGGAATTGTGACTTTGATCTTCTTGCGGCTTGAAGTATAACCTGTTCCACCACAATCCGGACATTTCTCACGAATGATCTTACCGGTTCCATGACAGTCCGGACAGGTCTGTACATTCTGCACGGTTCCGAAGAACGACTGTGATGTATAGACAACCTGACCTTTTCCACCACATTTTGAACAGGTCTCCGGACTTGTTCCCGGTTTTGCTCCTGTTCCGTTACACTTTGTACATGGATCTTTCAGAACGATATCCAGTTCCTTCTCACATCCAAAAATTGCTTCCTCAAATGTAATCCGGACACCTTTTCGGATATTGGCGCCCTTCATCGGACCATTGTTCGCACGTCCGCCTCTTCTGCCACCGCCAAACAGATCACCGAAAATGTCACCAAAAATATCACCAAAGTCTGCCCCGTTAAAATCAAAACCGCCATATCCACCGGCTCCGCCTGCACCGCCTTCAAACGCTGCATGACCGAACTGATCGTACTGACGCCGTTTGTCTGCATCACTCAGAACAGCATAGGCTTCCGAAGCCTCCTTGAACTTCTTTTCGGCTTCTGCATCTCCTGGATTCATATCCGGGTGATACTTTTTCGCCAAAGCTCTGTATGCTTTTTTCAGAGTCGCATCATCCGCATCTCGTGATACGCCCAGGACCTCATAATAATCCCTTTTTGCCTCTGCCATAATCCTACCTCACTTAGATATTTCTCAAAGTATTTTAATACAGAATGTACCCTGGCACATTCTCACGCCCGCGTCGGCTCTCCGCAGCATCTTCTTTGCATATGCTGTTCACCTGACCGGAGGCTTTTTATGTCATAATAAGTATGTCATAATAAGTATCTTTCATTTATGACACAGGAAATCTGCAAGACGGTATAGTGCCGCCTTGCAGTCTCTCATCTTATCTTACGGATTAGACTTCTTTGTAATCTCCGTCAACTACATCGTCTCCGTTAAATCCTTCCGGAGCCGGTCCTGCTTCTGGTGCAGGTCCAGCCTGTGGTCCTGCCTGACCAGCCTGTGCGCCTGCCTGTTCGTAAACCTTTGTGAACAGTTTCTGAGCGCTTTCCATCAGTTTTTCTTTTCCTGCTTTGATTTCTGCAACCTGAGCATCTGTAAGTTCTTCTGTATTTGCTTTTGCAAGCAGATCTTTCAGAGCCTGTACGTCAGCTTCTACTGCTGCTTTGTCTGCTGCATCGATCTTATCTCCAACTTCGCCAAGTGCTTTCTCTGTCTGGAATACCATAGCGTCAGCATCGTTCTTAGCGTCGATTGCTTCTTTACGTTTCTTGTCCTGAGCTTCAAATTCAGCTGCTTCTTTTACAGCTTTGTCGATATCTGCATCAGACATATTAGATCCTGCTGTAATTGTGATATGCTGTTCTTTTCCTGTTCCCAGATCTTTTGCAGATACATTTACGATACCGTTTGCATCAATATCGAATGTAACTTCGATCTGCGGGATTCCACGTGGAGCCGGCGGAATTCCATCCAGTCTGAACTGTCCGAGGGACTTGTTATCTCTTGCGAACTGTCTTTCACCCTGTACAACGTTGATATCAACGGCTGTCTGGTTGTCAGCTGCTGTAGAGAAGATCTGGCTCTTCTTTGTCGGGATTGTTGTATTTCTCTCGATCAGTCTTGTAGCTACACCACCCATTGTTTCGATAGAAAGTGAAAGTGGAGTTACATCAAGAAGAAGGATGTCACCTGCACCTGCATCTCCTGCAAGCTTACCACCCTGGATAGAAGCACCAAGTGCTACACATTCATCCGGGTTAAGGGATTTGCTAGGTTCTTTACCTGTCAGACGTTTTACTTCTTCCTGAACTGCCGGGATACGTGTAGATCCACCAACAAGAAGTACCTGACCTAAGTCTGCTGCTGTAAGTCCTGCATCAGAAAGTGCACGTCTTACCGGTTCCTGTGTCTTTTCTACAAGATCACGTGTCAGTTCATCGAATTTAGCTCTTGTAAGAGTCATATCAAAATGCTTCGGTCCTTCAGCTGTTGCTGTAATGAACGGAAGGTTGATGTTTGTTGTTGTTGCAGAAGAAAGTTCTTTCTTTGCTTTTTCAGCTGCTTCTTTCAGTCTCTGAAGTGCCATTCTGTCTGTTGACAGGTCTACGCCTTCTTTTGCCTTGAAATCTGCAAGCATATAGTCTGTGATCTTCTGGTCGAAGTCATCTCCACCAAGTCTGTTGTTACCAGCTGTAGAAAGAACTTCGATAACGCCGTCACCGATCTCGATAACAGATACATCAAATGTACCACCACCAAGGTCGTATACCATGATCTTCTGTTCTTTTTCATTGTCAAGTCCATATGCAAGAGCTGCTGCTGTAGGCTCGTTGATGATACGTTTTACATCAAGACCTGCAATCTTACCTGCATCTTTTGTAGCCTGACGCTGGGCATCGTTGAAGTAAGCCGGAACAGTGATAACTGCTTCCGTAACTTTTTCTCCAAGATATCCTTCTGCATCTGCTTTCAATTTCTGAAGGATCATAGCTGAAATTTCCTGTGGAGAATATTTCTTTCCATCGATGTCTACTTTATGATCTGTACCCATCTCACGTTTGATAGATGAGATTGTCTTTTCTGCATTTGTTACTGCCTGACGCTTTGCAGGTTCACCTACAAGACGTTCTCCTGTCTTTGTAAATGCTACTACAGATGGTGTAGTTCTTGCTCCTTCTGTATTTGCGATTACGACCGGCTGTCCACCTTCCATAACCGCTACACAACTGTTTGTTGTACCTAAGTCAATACCAATGATTTTGCCCATTATGAAGACCTCCTGTTAATATTATAAAAATTGTATTTTGCTTTGTTATTTATATAAAGTGTATCGGAAATACGGTACACGGTATATCTTAGTTTGCTACCTTTACCATGCTGTGTCTTACGACTGAGTCACGGTACATATATCCTTTCTGGAATTCCTCGGCTACTACATTTTCACCAAGTTCTTCATCCTCTACATGCATCACTGCATTGTGGAAATTCGGATCGAATTCCTGACCAACTGCTTCGATCGGTTTTACTCCGATTCCTTCCAGTGTGCTCATCATTTGTTTATAGATCTTATCCATTCCATCTACGAACGGATCGTCTTTCTTATCTTCCGGTACGGACTGAAGTCCGCGTTCAAAGTTGTCTACAATCGGAAGGATTTTCTCTACGACATCTTTGGCTCCAATCTCATACATCGCTGACTTTTCTTTTTCAGTACGCTTTCTGTAATTATCGAACTCAGCCATGTGTCTGGTAAGTTTGTCTGTCAGATCTGCGATCTGCTCATCCTTTTTATCTTTTTTATTCTTCTTTTCAAACAGCTTCTTTTTCTTTGGCTCTTCAGCATCTTCGGAATTCGTCTCTTTACCGGCAGCTTCTTCCTCTGTTGCTTCGGTTTCTTCCGCGTCTTCCGGTTCCTGCCCTTTTGCCTCCTGCTCTTTGGCTTCTGCCTCCGCAGCTTTCTTTGCTTCTTCCACTGCTTCTTTTACCATTTCTTCATTGCTCATCTTTTTATCCAATGGTTCTTCCACCTTTCTTACTTCTTATTCGAGCTTTTTCGGCTCATCCCTGTGGAATATGTCATCCAGCTCTGCCATCAGTGTCTTAAGCGTCTTCATGACATGTTCATAATCCATTCGCTTCGGTCCGATGATTCCGATAGTTCCCTGCATGCCCTCGCCCAGCTCATATGTTGCCGTGACTACGCTGCAGTCTTTCATGTTCTCCACATTCGATTCATCTCCGATGTATACCTGGATGTCTCTGTCTTCACCGCCGCTTGCCATTGACTTTGTAACCAGGGCGGCAAGCTGCTGCTTTTCTTCAAAAGCACTGATGATCTCCTGTGCGCTCTGCTTATCACTAAGCTCCGGATACTTGAAAATATTCGTCGCGCCACTGGTGTAAATCTCCATGTCGTCATCCAGCTGGATCACATTCGCTACTGCATCCATGACACTGCTCATCACACCACTGTGAATCCCTGCCTGTTCTTTCAGTCTTGCGATCACTCCCAGATTGATCTGCTCTAGTGAAGTTCCGTTCAGCGAAGTATTCAGAAGCATATTCAGCTTCAATAGTGCTTCATTGCTGAGCGGTTCATCCAGTGTCACGATCTGGTTCTTTACAATGTTGCCTTCCATCACGATCACAACGATCAGCTGATGGTCATCAACCTGTGAAAGCTGGATAAATTTTAATTTGTTCCCGTTGTAAGTCGGAGTCGAAATCATCGTCGCATAATTCGTGTTGTTCGCAAGAACCTTTGCAACCTGCTTCAGAAGTTCTTCCATCTTGTCAGCCTTCTCAAGCATCTGACCTTTGATCTCGGTAATCTCCTGTTCCTTCTGGCTCATCAGCATATCTACATACCATCTGTAACCTTTATCCGACGGAATCCTTCCTGCTGATGTGTGAGGCTGCATGATATAACCAAGCTCTTCGAGATCTGCCATCTCATTCCGGATCGTTGCCGAACTTAAATTCAGATCTGTATACTTGGAAATCGTTCTGGATCCCACAGGCTCTCCGGTCTCAAGATAGTTCTTAATGATCGCATGTAAGATCTTCGTCTTCCGCTCACTAAGTTCCTGTATGGCTTCCATATGCTACCTCCTTTTTTGTTATTAGCACTCATTATATCTGAGTGCTAACATTTTCTACGCTTATAAATGTACCACTTACCATTCACTTTGTCAACAGGGTTTATGATTTTTTTATTTTTGAGGTCCGGTTTCACCCGGATATGCTGTCGGAGGCTCATCGGAATGGTTTGCCGATTGAATCGGAATCCCTTCTTTTCTGCCTGAGCCGCCTGCTCTCTTCCTCCCAAACTCACCACCCGACCGTCAAACAAAAAAATACACACCCCAGCCTCCCGGTCTGATGGTGTGCATTTCTTCTATTATATATAGTACATATCCTGACTGTATTCACTGTATTCCTGATATTTTTGTTCGAGATCAGAGAGAAACAGATTCTCAAGGATATCCTGAAGTCCTCTGTTCAGACGTTCGATGACTTCACTCTGTACCGCCTGGGCTGCAGCTCTTCCGTTCTCGGCGTCTTCTACATCCTCTTCTTCGATGAGATAATCACCTTCCAGCGCACGTAAAATTTCCGCAACCGAAATTTTTGTGGCAGGCTTCGCCAAAAGGTATCCCCCCTGCGGTCCTTTCACGCTTTTGATGATTCCGGCTTTTCTGAGTGCCGCAAATACCTGTTCCAGATACTGCGGTGAAATACTGTTACGCTCTGCGATTGCTGCAAGTGCAACATGGGATTCTTTCGAGTATACGGACAGGTCGATCAGTGCCCGAAGTCCGTATCTGCTTTTCTTTGAAAAATTCATATTCTACTCCGTGAAGAGCGGTGTGGAGTAATATCTGTCTCCGGTATCCGGAAGCAGTGCCACAATCGTCTTTCCTTTATTTTCCGGACGTTTTGCAAGTTCGATCGCTCCGTAAAGTGCAGCTCCCGAAGAAATTCCTACCAGGATTCCTTCTTTCTTTGCAAGCAGCTTTCCTGTTGCAAAAGCGTCATCATTTTCTACAGTAAATATTTCATCATATACAGTTGTGTTGAGTACATCCGGTACAAATCCTGCTCCGATTCCCTGAATCTTGTGAGGACCACCTTTTCCTGTAGAAAGTACCGGTGAGCTTGCAGGCTCCAGTGCAATGATCTTCACATCCGGATTCTGGGATTTCAGATATTCACCGACACCGGTCAGTGTTCCACCTGTACCAACACCTGCGATAAACAGATCTACTTCTCCGTCTGTGTCCTTCCAGATCTCTGGTCCGGTCGTCTTTCTGTGTACTTCTGGGTTAGCCGGGTTAACAAACTGTCCAGGAATATAGCTACCCGGGATCTCTTTTGCAAGTTCCTCTGCTTTTTCAATTGCACCCTTCATTCCTTTTGCACCTTCTGTCAGAACAATCTCTGCTCCGTATGCTTTCAGGATGTTTCTTCTTTCTACACTCATTGTCTCCGGCATAGTAAGAATGATACGGTATCCTTTGACTGCTGCAATCGATGCAAGACCGATTCCCGTATTTCCCGAAGTAGGCTCAATGATAACAGAACCTTCTTTTAATAATCCTTTTTCCTCAGCATCCTCAATCATTGCTTTGGCAATTCTGTCTTTTACACTTCCGGCCGGGTTAAAGTATTCCAGTTTCACAAGGATCCTTGCCTCTAATCCTAATTCTTCTTCAATATTTTTCACCTCTACAAGAGGAGTATTTCCAACAAGTTCTAAAGCACCATTATAAATTTTTGACATCGTAAGTTCTCCTTTCTTTTCCTACTATTTCGATAGGTTTTACTTGATGATGTCATTATATGCCTATAAAACCTATTTGTCAAGTATACTTTATATTTTTCTGATTTTCCAAATTTTACCCTTCCAGCAGAAACTCTACAAACACACTGTTGCTGACATCGATCCCCCGTTTTGTAAGCCATACTCTGTCATCATCTTGCTCAAGAAGCTTTGAGCTTTCCAGTTTGCAGATTGCTTCACCGTAAATGTCCTCCAGACTTTTCCCAAAATACTCTGAAAATTCTTTTTTTGAGATTCCGTCCATTTTCCGCAGTCCAAGAAACATAAATTCCTCCATCTCCTCAGTTTCTGTCAGAAGCTCTGCCTGAAATTTGTTCCGGTAAGAATGTGCATACTCCCTTAACTGATCCGGATTCGTGTAGCGACCCATTTTTCCTTCCAGCTTCCTGCATTTTCCAATCAGCTCCCCGGGAACCAGAGATGCCGCACCAATTCCAAATCCCAGATACGGAATTCTCTCCCAATATCCCAGGTTGTGCCGGCAGGCATATCCCTCCTTAGCATAATTGGAAATCTCGTAACGGTGATAACCGTTCTTCTCCATCAGCGTTTCCGTATCCCAGTACATCTGACGCTCCGCATCCTCATCCGGAAGCTTTGGTCCTTCTTTCGCCTCGTCTTCTACATATTTTTTATAGAAAGGTGTTCCCTCTTCCAGGATCAGACTATACGCAGAAATATGCTCCGGAGAAAGTGCCATTACCTGCTCCAGTGTACGCCTCCAGCTTTCCACCGTCTGCCCCGGAATTGCCGAGATCAGGTCTACATTGATATTTGAAAAACCATTGGCTCTCGCCAGATGATATGCTTCCAGAAATTCTTCATAAGTATGGATTCTTCCAAGCAGACGAAGTTCCTCATCATTGACCGACTGCAGACCGATACTCAGGCGGTTCACCCCTGCCTGTCTGTACCTTCGCAGTTTTTCTTCCGTTACCGTTCCCGGATTCATTTCCATAGTGATCTCTGCATCCTCATCCAGCGTAAATATTTCCCTGACCGTATCCATCAGCCGCCCGATCTGCTCACCGGTAAGAAGAGACGGGGTTCCACCTCCGAAAAAAATGGAAACCACCCTGTAATCCTGCACTGCATCCGGACAGTTTCTGATCTCATCGACCAGCATTTTCACATATTCCTCTTTTTCCTTTTCTCCGGTCGGACCGGAAAGGAAATCACAATATGCACATTTTTTCACACAAAACGGAATATGAATATATAGTTCTAAAGGCTGCATCTGCTTTTCTCCTTTTCTGTGCAAAAGGCAGGAACCTTTCCCTCGGAAACCGCTCCTGCCTTTTTGTATCTTTTCTCTGTCTATTTGTCGTCCAGTTTTAATACACTCATAAATGCCTTCTGTGGAATTTCTACATTTCCAACCTGGCGCATACGCTTCTTTCCTTCCTTCTGCTTTTCCAGAAGCTTCTTCTTACGGCTGATATCACCGCCATAGCACTTGGCAAGTACGTCCTTGCGCATGGCTCTTACTGTCTCACGGGCAATGATCTTGCTTCCGACAGCTGCCTGGATCGGAATTTCAAAAAGCTGTCTCGGAATCTCTTCTTTGAGCTTCTCACACATCTTTCTTCCTCTCTCATAAGCACTTCCCGCAAATACAATAAAGGAAAGGGCATCCACTTCTTCTTTGTTGATCAGGATATCCAGCTTGACCAGATCGGATTTGACATAGCCGAGCATTTCATAATCAAAAGACGCATAACCGCGGGATCTGGATTTGAGCGCATCAAAGAAATCATAGATGATCTCATTCAGAGGCAGGTGGTATTTCAATACCGCTCTGGTCTCTTCGATGTATTCCATTCCCTGATATTCGCCACGTCTTTCCTGACACAGATCCATGATCGCACCGATAAATTCGGATGTCACCATAATCTCTGCTTTTACCATCGGCTCTTCCATAAAATCAATTTCTGACGGATCCGGAAGATTAGACGGATTGGTCAGGTCGATCACTTCTCCGTTGGTCTTGTGCACCTTATAGATAACGCCCGGCGCAGTTGTCACCAGATCCAGATTATATTCTCTTTCCAGTCTCTCCTGAATGATCTCCAGATGCAAAAGTCCAAGGAAACCACAGCGGAAACCAAATCCCAGCGCAAGAGAGGTCTCCGGTTCAAACTGAAGTGCCGCATCGTTGAGCTGCAGCTTTTCCAGTGCATCTCTCAGATCCGGGTATTTGGAGCTGTCTGCCGGATACATTCCGCAGTACACCATCGGATTGACCTTTTTATATCCCGGAAGAGGCTCAGCACATGGATTTTCCGCACCTGTTACGGTATCCCCCACACGGGTGTCCTTTACATTTTTCAGGCTGGCCGTAAAATATCCAACCATTCCTGCCGAAAGTTCATCACAAGGAATAAACTGTCCGGCACCAAAATATCCAACCTCCACAACATCAGCAGTTGCACCTGTCGCCATCATACGAATCGGCATTCCTTTCGTTATACATCCTTCTTTGATACGGCAGAATACGATAACGCCTTTATACGGATCATAGAGGGAATCAAAAATCAGCGCCTGAAGCGGTGCATCCGGATCTCCTGTCGGAGAAGGGATCTTAGTCACGATCTGTTCCAGAACCTGATCTACATTAAGCCCTGTCTTTGCCGAGATCAGTGGTGCATCCTGCGCTTCAATTCCGATCACATCTTCAATCTCTTCGATCACACGCTGCGGCTCTGCGCTTGGAAGATCGATCTTGTTGATAACCGGCATGACATCCAGATCATGATCCAGTGCCAGATATACATTTGCCAGTGTCTGTGCTTCTACGCCCTGTGCCGCATCAACGACCAGAATCGCTCCATCACAGGCTGCAAGGCTCCGTGACACTTCATAGTTAAAGTCTACGTGTCCCGGAGTATCGATCAGGTTAAAGATATATTCCTCTCCGTCCTTTGCCTTATAAACCGTGCGGACTGCCTGTGATTTGATTGTGATACCACGTTCTCTTTCCAGATCCATGTTATCCAGCACCTGTGCCTGCATCTCTCTGCTGGTCAGAAGACCTGTCTGTTCGATAATACGGTCCGCCAGTGTGGATTTTCCATGGTCAATATGTGCAATAATACAAAAATTCCGAATCTTTTTCTGATCCATATGCATGTTTTCAGTCTCTCCTTTTTCCTTCTTATCTATATCTGATTACTTTTCCCGTTTGCTACTGTACTGCACCAGAAAGAGTTCCACCGAGAGGATATCTCCCATCTTTCCGGTTTTTACATCTTCTTCCGTCTGTACGCCGGCTTCTACGATCCCGCGCAGCTCTTTCCTGGTAAATGCCTTCGCCTGTGCCCGGTACTTTCCTACCAGGAATGGCATGATCCCCACCTTGGCGGCAATCTCTTTTGGCGGGATCCCAGTACGGTCCATCTCTTTGACTTCCATTAAAATACGGAACTGCCTGGTCAGCAGATACAGGATCCGCATCGGCGGTTCCTTCAGTGTCAGAAGATCATAATAATAATCCAGCGCTTTTTTCTGCTCTTTTGCTGCAACCGCGTCTACCATATCAAAAATATGGTTTCCGATCTGCGTAGTGCAGATCTCATCAATATCTGCTACCGTGACCTCCGTGTGGTTCATGCAGTAACAGAATAATTTTTCCAGCTCCTGCCCGAGATTCTCCATGTCATTGCCGGTCTTTGCAAGCAGATAGCGCACTGCTGCCTCCGACATCTGAAGTTTCTCCTTTTTCGCCATCCCAAGGATCCAGCGGATCAGTGTCTTTTCATCCTGCCGCTTCAGTTCTACAATATGACCTTTCTCCTTGATCGCTTTGTAGAGCTTTCCTCTCTTATCCAGCTCTGACTCCACAAAGATCATATAAGTGGTCTCCGGCATCTCCTTCAGATATTCTGCCAGCTCCGGTGTCGCGTTTTTCAGGAAGCCGGTATTTTCCAGAACGATCAGCCTGCGCTCGGCAAAAAAAGGTAAGGTCTCGGCAAGGTCGATAATATCCTTCGGGTTCGTGTTCTTTCCCTCAAAATAACGGTAATTCATCGTGTCACCTTCCGGAACCATCGCTTTGATGAAACGGTTTTTATATAATTTTTTCAGATAAGCTTCTTCTCCGTACAGAAGATAAATCTGCTTAAACTGTCCTGTTTTTAAATCTTCATTCAAACTTTTCATGGACTTTGGATACCATATTTCCTTCCATCTGTATACATACTGACAGCACCTCTGTCTTTCGTATTATATAGGCTTACGCCCCATTTTGCAAGTCTTTCCAGTGTTTCCGCATGCGGATGTCCGTAACGGTTTTCTTTTCCGGATGAACAGAAGGCTGCCCGTGGCCGGATCACTTCCAGAAGCTCTTCGCCGGTCGCATTTCTTGATCCGTGATGTCCGACTTTCAGCAGATCATAGCACGCCGGAAGTTCTCCTTTTTTCCGGAGATTCTTTATCCTCTCTGCCACCAGCTCTTCTCCGGTATTTTCCAGATCTCCGGTAAAAAGCATGGTAATTTTTCCATATTGCAGGTGAAGTACCAGAGAATTTTCATTTCCATTTTCAGATGGCTCACCTTCTCCAGGCCAGAGACAGCGCATCTTCAATTTTCCGGACTGAAAAATGGTATCCATCTCCATTACCCGAACCTTCGTTCCTGCCTCTTCTGCCAGATTACATAATTCGATAAGCTTTTCATCCCAATATTTCTGTTCCGGGAAAATCAGATACTGGATTTCTACTCCATACTTTTTCCGTTCCAGAAGTTCTTCCACTGCATTTAAGTGATCCACATCCCCATGCGTCACCCATACATAATCCAGTTTCTTCACGCCCCGGAATTTTAAAAATGGTTCCAGCCGGTATCTTCCTGCTGCATCTACCGAACTGCTTCCGCCATCGATCAGGTAATTTTTTCCGTTTCCATCCCGAAAGAAAAAGCAGTCGCCCTGTCCCACGTCCAGCATAGTCAGCTCCATCTGCCCTCGTTTCCACTTTGGAATCCCGAGCAGGATGAGCAGGATCCCAGCTGTCACAAGCTGTCTTACCACCTGTTTCCCGATTTGCCTGCCCACTTTCTTTTCCTTCCTTTTTCTCCACAAATAAAATAGAAAAATCCCATAATAACAGGCAATCTGCCAGAGCCGTGGTCTTCCCGGAATCCACCTTGCCCCCGGAAGTTCCAGGAGCAGACCGCTCCCTTTTTCATAGAAAAGCAAAATCCACTCTGCTATTTTCCAGAGTACGCTCTGCATTATATTTCCTGCGCCACACGGAATCAGCATGACTGCCATCCCTGCACTCCCGCAAAGCAGAAGCACGGATGCCATCGGAATTACCAGAAGATTCCAGGCTGGCGCATACAGGCAGGTTTCGTAATAGTGCCAAAGCGTAGCTGGCAGCAGAAAAAACCAGAGTTCCACCGACATCCGGACACTGTCTGAAAATCTGCCTTTTTTCTTTCCCGGATCAATCAGATAGATACCGAGAACCGCAGCAAAAGATAGCTGGAACCCTGCCGTAAAAAGCCGCAATGGATTTGCCAGAAGCAGACCACTTTCCGCAATCCCAAGTGCCGTCAGTCCATCATATTCCCTCCCTGTCAGCTCTGCTCCCATCCGAATCAGAAACATGGTAAACGCCCGCAGTGCCGAAACACTCATTCCGGTCATCACCACATAGCTCCCAAGAAGCAGACTTCCCGCTACACCGGCCTGCAAAATAGAAAATCCGCTTTTCCTAAGCCCCCGGTAAAGTCCGGTACCCAAAAAAGAAATATGCAGACCGGATATGGCAAGCAAATGCCCGATCCCTGCCACCCGGTAAAGTTCTTTCACTTCCTCTTCTGTATAAAAAGAATCTCCCAGAAGAACCGCACACAAAATACCTCCTCGCCGTTTTCCTATCCGTCTGCAGATCTCATCTGCGGTCCGGTTTCTAAACTGCCACAGCTTTTCCCGGAAGGAAGTCTTTTTTACCTGTTTTTCCAGAACCTTCCCTTTCCATAAGACTGCCTGGATATTCTGCTGTTTATAATAATTTTTCTGGTCAAAATTGCCCGGATTAGCCGACGGATCAAAAAATCCCACACTGCCTTTTACCAGGATCCGCTGTCCGATTTCCGGACCATTTCCCTTTTCATCCAGATAGACAAGCAGCCGCTCGTCAGCGACTGCCTTTCCATTTCCCATCTCTCTGATCTGTATTTTTTTCAGATACAGGATCAGTTTTTCTTCTTTTCTGGTTTTCTGATAAACCTCTCCTTCCACTATCACTTCTTCCGACTCTTCCCAAAGCTTTTCACACCTTGACGCACCGAGTCTTCCAAAAATCTTTTCTCCCCCTGTCAGATACAGTACCAGAATCAGCCCTGCCAGAAGTATTCCGGCAAAACCAAGTCTTCGCTTGATCAACCGATCAATCCTCCTTTATCATTTCCTGGTTTCTGCTCAGAGGTTCATCCAGCTTTATACTCTCCTGATATACAATACTGCTGTCTCCGTTGATTGAAATCTGTACTTCAGCGACATTTCCACCATCGATCACTGAATTCACGATAGAATAGATCACTGCCTCCGGACTGACTCCCGGAGCACTATTTCGAAGTCCTTCATCAAAATTCAGATAGCAGATATGATCTTTGATCGACACACCCAGCAGCTTTGTTCCTTTTGGTATAGTAGCAACCAGTCCGTTATTCGATGGTCCTCGCATCAGCTGTTCCACCACAACCCGTTCCTTCGACTCATTGCTGTTATACCGCACCGTATCCTCTTCCTTTTGCAGCTTTTCTCCGGATGAATCTGCATAATACAGCGTAAGCTTCATCTCCTGGAAAGAGTTAATAGAAGATCCTGTGTTCTGTACAAAATCTTCTGCCTGCTGGTATCCATAGGCATTCCCTTTTTTATCCGTAAGTGGCGTTCCATCTACACAGATCATCACCAGATCTACTCCATTGATCTGCGTCAGCGAACGGACAAGTGCCGCCCTGCACAGAACCTCTCTTACCGTATCCATCTTTCCGTAAGCAGCATTATAGTACAGGATCAGCTTTTCATCCTCCAGAGTGTATCTCTCCAGTTTTACCTTTTTCGGCAGTGCTGCCTGTGCCTTCACCTCGTCATCACACTTCTGCAGCGCAGACAGCATTCCTTTTACTTCTTCGTCCACCGACTTTCCTGTTCCATCGTAGCCCTTCGGGACCAGCGCCGTTCCGCTCTGGTTGATCTGGTAAATCGTGTATTTTGCATCTGCTTTCTGCTCCTTTTTCCTGCATCCCACAACGCCTGTAAGAAGACACACCGCAAGAAGAATGCTTATGATCTGGTAAATTTTTTTCATTCTTCTCACCCTTCCCTTTTGATATAAGTAAGCGGGATCCGGACTGTAAATGTCGTTCCCTCACCCGGCTCGCTGTAGACTTTGATCGCGCCACGATGCATGACAACAGCATTTCTTGCAATCGAAAGTCCAAGACCGGTTCCGCCGATCTCCCGCGAATGGGATTTATCCACCCGGAAAAACCGCTCAAATATATGATCTGTATCTTCTTTCGGAATCCCGATTCCCGAATCCGCAACCTTCAGATAAAAATACTTGTGATCAGCATTTAAGGATACATGTACCCATCCGTTTTCTTTGTTGTACTTGATCGCATTTTCTACAAGATTTGTGATCACAAGTGCAATCTTTACCTCATCGATCTCCGCTGTCACCGGACGGAAGCTTTCAAATACCAGCTCAATATTGCTTTTTGCCGCAAGCGGCTGAAGCCTTTTGAGGATCCGCTCTACCAGTTCATTGACATCCCGGCTTTTGATATTCAGATTTGCCCCTTTCTTGTCCAGTTTTACCAGATCAAGAAGGTCATTGATGATCTTATTCTCCCGCTCGATCTCTTCAGACAGATCCCCCATAAATTCCCGGTAAAGCTCCGTCGGTGCATCCGGCTGCATCAGCAGGGAATCTGCCAGTACCTTCATGGATGTCAGCGGTGTCTTCAGCTCATGGGATACATTTGCCACGAACTCTTCTCTCGATGCATCCAGTACTTTATAACGGTCCCACAGCTTATTAAATGCATTGGAAATCCGTTCCGTTTCATCGTAAGCATTTTCATGGAGATAATTATCTCCATAGCCTCCTGCCATCTCCTCGATCGATTGAGACATCCTTTTCAGCGGCCTTACAAGCAGCATACCGATGATTGCTGATAAAAAGATCCCGATAATACTGATCGTAACCGTTGCAATTCTTGCCTTTGACTGCAATGCCTCTACATTGTCACGCAGACTGTCTGTGGAAACACTGACCAGGATCATTCCTTTTACCGGCTCTTCCCCTTTTTTGACCGGGACAGCAACTTCAATATACCGGCTCTTTTTATCATAGCTTGCCGGCTGCTCGCCGCGGAAACATTTGACTACATCCTCGGAAATGATCGTCTTTCCTTCCTCCAGATCATAGGTATCTTCCACAATCCGGAATTCATCATCAATAACAAGCACTCTTCCATTGTAAATATTGGATAACTGTGATAGTTCTGTATCGATCACATCGGAAACTCCCGTTTCCAGATAATCAGAATTGACCAGCTGATTACTCAGAATCGTACACTGGTTTTGAATCTCTGCTGTCCGCACGGATACGGTTCTCTGGTCATAGCTTTGCAGAATCGCATTCATCAGGATCACACTGGATAATATGACAAATACGCTCAGGATCACCGTAACCCGCACTTGCAGACTTTTTATGAATTTTGGTACAAAAAATTTAAATTTAACCCCTGAAATAATAGCCAACTCCCCACTTTGTGTAAACGTATTTTGGATCACTTGGATTTACTTCAATCTTCTCGCGCAGTCGTCTGATATGTACATCTACCGTCCTTGCATCTCCCGGGTACTCATATCCCCAGACAATGTTCAGAAGACTTTCCCTGCTGTAAACCTTATTCGGATTCATCGCCAGAAGCTCCAGAAGATCAAACTCTTTTGCGGTAAGATTCAGTTCCCTGTCCCCGGAAAAAACTCTCCGGCTTTCGCAGTCAATCTTCAGATCTCCCTTTACCACAACTTTACCGCTCGCGCTCATCCCATCTTTTTTAGCGATCCTGCGCATGATTGCCTTCATTCTGGCCTTAACCTCAAGAATGTTGAACGGCTTTGTGATGTAATCATCTGCGCCATATTCCAGTCCGAGGATCTTGTCCATATCCTCGCCCTTCGCAGTGAGCATGATGATCGGTACATCTGAGAAATCACGGATCTGTCTGCATACTTCAAATCCATCGTATTTTGGAAGCATGACATCCAGAAGGATCATATCATACTCTTTTCTTTTTGCCATCTCAAGTGCTTCCTCACCGTCGTATGCGCAGTCAACTTCCATATCATCCTGTTCCAGGCTGAACCTCAGTCCTTTCACGATCAGCTTTTCATCATCTACTACCAATACTTTTCTGCCCATCTTGCGCACTCCTCTACTCTACCGTTATCTGCTCCCGGATCTTCTGAAAGATTCCTTCTTTGATCCCGTCCACTTTCTTCAGATCCTCTATCTTACTGAATCCACCGCTTGTCTCTCTATAAGCAATAATTGCTTCCGCGCGGGACTCGCCAATCCCGCTTAGGCTTAAAAGTTCAGCCTTTGTCGCGGTGTTCAGGTTTATTTTTCCTGTGTCTTTTTCCGTACCGGCATCTGCCATATCCGATGGTGAACCTTCTTCTTTTAAAGTCTGTTCTTCTTCTCTGGATGGCACATAGATCCTTTGTCCATCTGTCAGATGTGCTGCCTGATTCAGATAAACCTGTCCTGCTGCCTCCGTAAGACCTCCCGCTGCTTCTATGGCATGCGTGATGCGGTCTCCTTCCTGCAGTTCATATACACCGGGTGATGCCACCTCGCCACATACATACACCCAGATCGAACCTTCGTTTTCTTCACCACCCGGATCTGCTTTTGCCCTATCCGGCTTTTCTTCGGCATCCTTTGATTCTGCCTCGTTTTTCTTATCCCCGGCATCCGCTTCTGCAGCAGCCACACTGGTAAAGGTCTCTTCTTTTTCATGGCACGCCGACAGCATACAGCTGATTCCAAGGATAATTCCACATACTTGATATAAAATCCGTCTTCTTTTCCGCATACATACTCCTTTTCCGCAGAGCATGTCCCCTCGTACTTCCAAGACATGATTATTGTAACGAATTTTTTTCCAAAAGACAACCTATTTCCACTGAAAAATTGCCGTGCCGATCAGAGCGATCCCCATACCGATCACTTTTCTCCAGGAAAATGGCTCTTTTTCCACACCAAATAATCCCGCCAGTTCAATCAGATACGCCACAATAAGCTGAGACATAACGATCAGAAGTGCCGCCTTTGCAGGCCCGAGCTGCGCCATACTTTTGATCACAGTCCAGGTGATCCCTGCCCCAATCACGCCGCCAAGCAGAACGTATTTTGGCTGCACCTCACCAATTGTTGCAACGCTGTCTCTTCCCATAATAAGCCACATAATAAAACAAAGTACAAAGGCACTTAACTGCACCCAGGCATTACTCACCCACATCCCTGTCGTCTTTGTCACCTGTGTGTTAAATACCCCCTGCACACTCATCAGCGCCCCCGAAATCAGGGCAATAAAAAATCCGGTCACCTTTCATACCTCCTTTTCTTCTGAAAGTATATCCGGTGACCGGCTCTTTTATTCCCTTATTCTAATCAGATTCCGACTTTATGCAAGTGCTTTTTTCAGGATCTCTGCCATCTCATCTACCTGTTCTTTACCGATCACAAGCGGTGGGATCATACGGATCACATCTGTTCCAGCTCCGATGATCAGAAGCCCTTCTTCCAGTGCTTTTGCAGTCACTTCACCGATCGGCTTGGTGATCTGAAGTCCCTGGATCAATCCTCTTCCCTTTACTTTAACGGCTGCATCGCAGGTATCCACGATTTCCTGCAGTTTCTGTGTCAGATATGGTGCGATTTCATTGACATGATCGAGCATATGCTCTTTTTCAAAAATCTCAATAGTCTTGCTGACCGCTGCACAGCAAAGTGGGTTTCCACCATATGTAGTTCCGTGATCTCCCGGTACCAGCGAATTTTCTGCAACTTCTTTTGTCATCGCAAATGCGCCGACCGGAACACCACTTCCGATTGCTTTCGCCATCGTCATGATATCCGGTGTGATTCCCATCTGCTGCCATGCAAACCACGCACCGCTTCGTCCCATACCACACTGTACTTCATCACAGATCATCAGAATTCCGTTGTCATCACAGATCTTGCGGATTCCCTGCATAAATTCTTCTGTTGCAGCGTTGATTCCGCCTTCTCCCTGGATGGTTTCCAGAATGATCGCACAGGTTTTATCATTTACCAGTGCTTTTACACTGTCAAGGTCATTGTAGGTTGCAAAATGTACGCCAGGCATAACCGGTTCAAATGGCTCTCTGTATTCTTTGTGTCCGGTAAGTGCGACCGCACCCATGCTTCTGCCATGGAATGAATTTTCCATTGCGATAAATTCATAACGTCCGGTTTTCTTTGTGTAGGCATATTTTCTTGCAGTTTTGATCGCGCCTTCGATTGCCTCTCCACCACTGTTTGTGAAGAATACCTTATACATTCCGGTGATCTTTTTCAGATCTTCTCCTGCTTTTCCGCAGGTAGTATTATAATACAGATTGGATGTATGGATCATCTTGTCAATCTGAGCCTTTAAAGCATCATTAAATTCTTTATTGTTATATCCAAGAGAAGATACTGCATATCCTGCCGAAAAATCCAGATATTTCTTTCCTTCCGGATCATAGAGGTATGCGCCGTCTCCATGGTCCAATACAACCGGATAACGGTTATAAGTTTTTAAAATCGCGTCGTCCTCTTCCTGCATATACTGATTTGTCATAAGAATTACCTTCTTTCTTTGTCTTCCCGTTAATCTTCTTCACCGTTTCTTAAAATTGCAGTTCCGATACCTTTCTTCGTGAAAATCTCAAGAAGCAGGCAGTGCGGAATTCTTCCGTCCAGAATATGGACTCTGGATACCCCATTTTCAATCGCTCCTACACAGTTCTGCAGTTTCGGGATCATTCCTCCCGAAATTGCTCCGCTTTCAATCAGTTCATTTGCCTGATCTACAGTAAGAGCTGTGATCAGGGAAGATTTATCCTCGTAGTCTCTGTATACCCCTTCAATATCAGAGAGGAACGCAAGCTTCTCAGCATGAACTGCCTTTGCGATCGAATAAGCTGCATCATCCGCATTGATATTATAAGTATTGTAATCATCATCAATTCCGACCGGGCATACGATCGGGAGAAAATCTTTATCCAGAAGATCCAGAAGAACCTCTGCATTGACCTTCTTGATATCTCCTACAAATCCAACGTCCTGTCCTGTCATGGAAAGCTTTTTATCAACTCTTAAAAGTCCGCCGTCTTTTCCACTGACACCGATAGCACGGACACCAAGTTCTTCGACCATACGAACCAGATTTTTATTGACCTTGTTCAGTACCATCTCTGCAATTTCCATGGTTTCTGCGTCCGTCACACGAAGTCCGTCGATGAATTTCGGCTCCATTCCGGCTTTACTTACCCATTTACTGATCTCTTTTCCACCGCCGTGAACGATGATTGGTTTGAATCCAACCAGTTTCAAGAATGTAACATCCTTGATGACATTTTTCTGGAGTTCTTCGTCCAGCATTGCACTTCCACCGTATTTTACAACGATGATCTTACGGTTGAAACGCTGAATATAAGTAAGCGCCTCAATCAGAACTTCTGCTTTGTCCAGATACTGCTGCATATCCTGATCCATTTTGCTTACCTCCTAGCTTCTGTAATCTGCATTGATGTCAATATATCCGTGAGTCAGGTCACATCCCCATGCGGTTGCGCTTTCGCTTCCCATCTTCACGTCTGCAACTGCCTTTACTTCTTCCTGTGAAAGGATCTCTGTTGCTTTTTCTTCACTGTAATCTACAGCTGTACCATTTTCGATGATCTGGATCTTACCTGCCTTGCTCTCAAAGAAAAGATCCACCTTTTCCGGGTCAAACTGTGCTCCGGAATATCCCATTGCACAGAGGATTCTTCCCCAGTTTGCATCATGTCCTGCAATTGCTGTCTTGGTAAGATTTGAGCATACGATTGATTTTGCAAGTGTCTTTGCAGTCTCTTTTGTATCTGCACCAACTACAGTTACTTCAAATAAAGCAGTTGCTCCTTCTCCGTCCCCTGCGATCTTCTTTGCAAGGTATTCGTTGATCTCATGCAGTGCTTCCGCAAATGTCTTATAGCTTTCACTGTCTGCCGTGATCACTTCATTTTCAGCCATTCCGTTTGCAAGAAGAACAACAGAATCATTTGTAGAAGTATCTCCGTCTACGGAAATCATATTGTATGTATCATTGACATCATCACTGAGGGCTTTCTGAAGTGCCTCTTTTGTGATTGCTGCATCTGTCGTGATAAAGCTGAGCATGGTGCACATATTCGGATGGATCATACCAGATCCTTTTGCCATACCACCGATGGTAACGGTCTTTCCGGCAACCTCGATCTCTACTGCGATCTGTTTTTCACGGGTATCAGTCGTCATGATTGCCTTTGCTGCCTCTGTTCCATTTGCCAGTGTATCATTTTTCTTTTCAGCAAGAGCCTTTACACCTGCCACGATACGGTCAATCGGAAGCTGTTTTCCGATGACACCGGTCGATCCGATCAGTACACCGTCTGCGTTAATTCCAAGTGCTTCTGCTGCCGCATCTGCTGTGTCCTTGCAGTAGCCAAATCCTTCTGCACCTGTACACGCATTGGCAATTCCGGAATTGACGATCACAGCCTGTGCTTTCGCACCGCTCTTTACAACCTGCTGATCCCATTTTACGCATGCTGCCTTTACAACGTTTGTGGTAAATGTTCCTGCACATTCACATGGAACCTGGCTGTAGATCATTGCCATATCGGTTCTGTCCTGATATTTGATCTTTGCTGCAGTTGATGCTGCCTCAAATCCTTTTGCTGCGGTCACACCGCCTTCGATAATTTTCATCGTATATAGCCTCCTTTATCCTTCTTCGATAAATGCTGTAATATTTTCTTCATTTAAAACGAATTCGTAGTAGTTCACATCCGGTCTCTTAGTCCATCCGATCGTACTCCAGAATGTATTGCCGATATCATTTTTGGTAAATGCGATCAGTGTGATCTTGTTGATGTGTTCGTCCTTCAGAGCTGACATTGCGTAGGCAACCATGCTCTTTCCGATTCCGTGACAGCGGTATGCCGGATCCACACATACATGATAAAAACATCCGGTTCTTCCGTCGTGTCCACAGAGAATTCCTCCTACTACTTTTCCGTCTATTTCGGCGATCACACTGGTTGTCGGATTCCTTTTCAGGAATCGTTCCACGCCTTCTTTTGAATCATCTATACTCCGGATCCCAAATCCTTTGATCCTCATCCAGAGTGCATGAAGCTGGTCATAATCTTCTACTGTCATCGCACGAATAATTGTTGTCATATATTTTCCATTCCTTTTCTTTTTCTGCCGTGTTCTACGGGAACATCGGAACCAGATCAAGACCTTCACTCTCCGGAAGTCCGAAGATCAGGTTCATGTTCTGTACAGCCTGTCCTGCTGCACCTTTTACCAGGTTGTCGATCGCACCCATCATAATGATACGGTTTGTTCTCGGATCGATCTTAAATCCGATATCGACATAATTGCTTCCTTCTACCCATTTTGTTTCCGGGTAAACATCTTTGTCCAGAACGCGGACAAATTTTTCATTTGCATAATATTTATCGTAAACTGCTTTTACTTCTTCCCATGTCACATCTTTTGTAAGCTTTGCGTACTCTGTTGCGAGGATTCCTCGGTTCATCGGAACCAGATGCGGTGTGAAGCTGATCACAACCTCTTTGCCGCTTGCATATCCAAGCTGTTCCTCGATCTCCGGTGTATGTCTGTGTGTTGCCACACCGTATGCTTTCATATTCTCATTGACTTCACAGTACAGGTTCGGAACCTTTGCCCCTCTTCCCGCTCCGGATGTTCCGGACTTGGCGTCAATGATCAGCGTATCCATATCGATCAGTCCTTCTTTTGCCAGCGGATAAGCGGTCAGGATGGAGCATGTTGTATAGCATCCAGGATTAGCGATCAGTCTTGCGCCTTTGATATCTTCTCTGTTCACTTCACACAGTCCGTAAACTGCTTCTTCGATAAACTGCGGGCTCTTGTGCTCAATACCGTACCATTTTTCGTAGGTCTTGACATCTTTGATACGGAAATCTGCACTCAGGTCGATGATCTTAACCTTTGATAAGATTTCTTCATTAACAAGTGACGCGCACAGTCCCTGTGGAGTTGCTGTGAAAATCACATCTACCTGATCTGCAAGTTGTTCCATATTGTCATCTAAACATACCGCATCTACGATCTGAAACATATTGCGGTATACATCTGCATATTTCTTATCAATATAGCTTCTTGAGCCAAACCATTTAATTTCTACGTCTTTATGTCCTGTTAAAATGCGAACCAGTTCTCCTCCGGCGTAACCGGTAGAACCGATGATTCCTGCTTTAATCATGTAAACCATCCTTTCGTAAATGCCGTATTTGTGTATAGATAGGCATAATCATAAATACTATAAACCCATTAATCCCTATTGTAAAGGGGTTCGCGGGAATTGGGGGAATGTTTTTTGATTGGTGAGGGGACGCTTCTGGGAGAAATCGTTTTGCACGCAACCGCGCTTTCGCTCCGCTCAAACGCAGCGGTACTAGGCGCGGCTTTGCTTACGCTCACCTTGCCAAGTGCCGGCGTTTTCGAGGGGTTGCTTAGCAAAAGGATTTCTCCCAGAAGCTGTGCACTGACGAACGGGAACATTCTCCAATTTGTAGAGGCTGATGCTTGTCGACTCATTGTGGTGCGACGGGCGGGAGAGGCGGACAAAATTCTCATCTGCGTGCGCTTTTGCGCATGGCAGATGGGAATTTTGTCCTGTCTCCCTTGGGAATGAAAGAATTCCATACTATGACACAAGCGATATAATTGTCAAAAGTATTCCATTTGTGCTCACATAAATAAGTAATTTATACTTATTGACACACCGGCAGTAAAAATGAGTAAAATTTAGCTTCTCTCATAAAAAGTAATCATTATACCTATTTTATTTTCCGATTGGTTTAGTATACATGGTTTTATTTTGGAAAGCAAGTGATTTTTTGATTTTTATGCATATTTCTGTGTATTATTATGTATAATCGCTTGTTTTTATGCATTTATATTCGTTTTTATGCATTGTTATGCATTTTTATTATTATGAGATGCATTAAGTCTGTATTCTTTTTATTGACTATTGTGGGAAAATGAAGTTAGTATTAAGGAAGTGATTGTAAAGGAGTTGTTATTTTATGGAACAGGATCTTACTTCGGGATGTGTTTTTCGGAATGTGATTTATTTTTCGATGCCTTATTTTTTGTCTTATTTTTTGCAGACGCTTTATGGGATGGCGGATCTTTTTATTGTGGGGCAGTTTGATGGGGTTGCCAGTACGACGGCGGTTTCGATCGGGAGCCAGGTGATGCATATGCTGACGGTGATGATCGTGGGACTGGCGATGGGGGCTACGGTTTCGATTGGACAGTCTATTGGGGCGGGCGATAAGAAAAGAGCTTCTGTGTTTGTGGGAAATACGGTGACTTTGTTTATGGGGATTTCTCTGGTGCTGGCGGTTTTGCTTCTGTTTTTTGTAAAGCCAATTGTTTCGGTGATGTCTACGCCTGCGGAAGCTGTTTCCGGGACAGCAGCTTATCTGACAATCTGTTTTATCGGGATCCCTTTTATTACGGCGTATAATGTGATCAGTTCGATTTTCCGCGGACTGGGGGATTCTAAAAGTCCGATGTATTTTATTGCGGTTGCCTGTGTGGTGAATATTCTGCTGGATTATCTGTTTATCGGATTTTTCCATCTGGGGGCTTCCGGTGCTGCGCTTGGCACAACGTTTTCGCAGGCATTCAGCGTCCTGTTTGCACTGATTGCCATTAAACGCAGGCAGACCGGACTTTCTCTTTCCAGAGACTGTTTCCGACCACAGAAAAAAACGCTTGGCAAAATTCTGAATATTGGGATTCCGGTAGCGCTTCAGGACGGATTTATTCAGATTGCTTTCATTATTATTACGATCATTGCCAACCGGCGCGGACTGAACGCAGCCGCTGCTGTCGGCATTGTGGAAAAAATCATCAGCTTTCTGTTCCTGGTTCCGTCTTCCATGCTTTCGACTGTTTCTGCGCTCGCAGCCCAGAATATCGGTGCCGGAAAGTATGACCGTGCAAAGCAGACGCTTCGCTATGCCATGATGATCGCCATTGGATTTGGTCTGGTCGTCTCCATATTGATCCAGTTTATAGCAGCTCCGGTTGTCGGACTTTTCACTGCAGACGCAGCCGTTATTCTTCTCGGTGCGCAGTACATTCGCGGATATATCTGGGATTGTATTTTTGCCGGTATTCATTTCAGTTTCAGCGGATACTTCTGTGCATGCGGAAAATCTGGAATTTCATTTTTACATAATCTGATCGCTATTTTGTGCGTGCGTATTCCGGGTGTTTATCTGACTTCGAAAATTTTCCCGGATACACTGTTTCCGATGGGGCTCGCAACCGCTACCGGCTCTTTATTGTCTGTGTTTATCTGCATCATTGCTTACCGGTGGTTATGTAAAAAATCCGGAAAATAGAATACAGGATCGGACTCTTGCAGATTTCTCCAGATCATCAAAAATGGTGACTCACTACGAGCCACCATTTTTGATGATCACTTATCTGATATGCGCTTCCTCATGTGCAAGCAGCCACTCTTTCTTCTCAATTCCACCGGCATATCCGGTCAGACTTCCGTCACTTCCAATGACCCGGTGACAGGGAATGATCACAGAGATCGGATTATGTCCGACCGCACCTCCGACTGCCTGCGGCGAGATACTTTTCACGCCTCTTTTTACAGCAATGATCTTTGCGATCTTTCCATAAGTGATGGTGCATCCATACGGGATTTTTGCGATAATCTGCCATACTTCTTTCCGGAAATCACTTCCTGCAGGCGCAAGCGGCAACTCTTCCGGATCAGGATCCTGCCCTGCAAAATAACGGTCAAGCCAGTGTTCCGCCTGAACAAGCACTGGTAAATCCTTCTTTTCCTCGAAATCTTCTAGAATCTTGTCCATGTAGTATTTCTGTCCTTCAAACCATGCTCCCACCAGCATATCTTCCCGTGCACCGAGCGTAATTCTCCCGATTGGTGAGTCATAGTAGCTTACATACAGCATTTTTCATTTTCCCCTTTTATTGATCTGTTCTGATACATATGCTTTTTATAAAATCTGTTTTAAATTTCCCATTTTTTTACTCCGACAGATGTTTTCTCTGCGCTGCTTACCAGATTTCGTTAAAAACAAATTTGCACTATTTCCGTACCATTCAAATTATAAAATGGAGAATTTTTCCTGTCAATCTTCTTATCCGCGAATTTGTCCATTTCCAAAGATCACATACTTTTTCGTGGTAAGGGCTTCCTGCCCCATTGGTCCGCGGGCATGAAGCTTCTGGGTGCTGATTCCGATCTCTGCCCCGAAACCGAACTCATTTCCATCGGTAAATCTGGTTGACGCATTGACATACACTGCCGCCGCATCTACCCGCTCCTGAAAATACAGTGCATTTGCATAATCCTTCGTGATAATCGCCTCGGAATGCCCGGTATTCCATTTGTTGATGTGCCGGACGGCATCACAGATAGCTGGAACAATTTTTACAGAAATAATCGCATCCAGATATTCCTGTCCCCAGTCGCTTTCCTGCGCCCAAGTGATCCGTTCATCAATCTGCCTTGCCGCTTCGTCTCCCCGGATCTCCACACCTTTTTTCAAAAGCCGGTCACAGATCACCGGAAGCACTTCTTCCGCAATTTTCTCATGAATCACCAAGGATTCACATGCATTGCATACGCCAAGTCTCTGCGTCTTTGCATTCTCGATAATCTCCGCTGCCATCCGGATATCAGCAAATTCATCCACATAAATATGGCAGTTCCCCGTCCCAGTCTCAATCACCGGAACCGTACTGTTCTCCACCACAGATGCAATCAGTGAAGCACCTCCTCTTGGGATCAGTACATCCAGATATTCCTTCATCCGCATCATTTCCAGAGCCGACTCCCGGCTGGTATCTTCAACCAGAATCAGCGCATCCGGTTCCATTCCCTTTTTCACAAGTGCTCCACGGATCACCTCTGCTATAGCCCTGCAGGAATTTGCAGCCGCACTTCCTCCTTTTAAAATGGCGACATTTCCGGTCTTAAAGCAGAGTCCAAAGGCATCTGCAGTCACATTCGGACGGGCTTCATAAATGATTCCGACAACACCAAGCGGAACTCGTTTTTCTCCGATCTGCAGTCCGTTCGGTCTTATTTTCATGGAAATGATCTCTCCTAAAATATCCGGAAGTGCCGCAATCTCCCTAAGTCCTTCTGCCATTTTCCGGATTCTGTTTTCATTTAGAAGAAGCCGGTCGATCAGTGGCTCTGTCATCTTATTTTTTCTTGCAAGCATAATATCCTTTTGGTTTTCTTCTATTATATATGCCTGTTGTGCCACCAGCGCATCTGCCGCCAGGATGAGCCCTTCCTGTCTTTGAATTACATTTAAAAATGCGACTGTTTCTTTTGCCCTGACCGCACGCTTTCCAAGTTCTTCCATATAGTTTTTCTTCTCTGCTCTCTGTTCCATTTCATTCACCTCTACTTTCCCACAGCCATCCGATACTGCATATTTCTTTTCAGTCTCCGCTCCATCCTGTACGCATCCCGTTCCGGTCCCAGCTCATTTTTCCCGTCATAGCGGTGATTTTTCGCAAGAAACAGTGTACCAACCTTCTTTCCAGCCATAATATCATTGATTGCGTAAATGTTGTCGCCATTTGCGATCACCATATCTGCTCCCGCTTCTGTTGCAATCTTGGCTGCCTCGATCTTTGTTGCCATGCCACCGGTTCCGACTGCGCTTCCGGCTCCTTTTCCCATCTTCTCCAGTTCTTCATCAATCCGGTTCACGGTATGCACAAATCTTGCTGCCGGATTGGTTCTTGGATCATCCGTATAAAGTCCCTCGATATCCGACATCATGATCAGAAGATCCGCCTCCACCAGCGCCGCTACATCCGCAGACATGGTATCATTATCGCCAAAATTTCCATAGCTGTCCTCATCCACGGAAATAGCATCATTTGCATTGACGATCGGAACCACATTCATTGCCAGAAGCTCTTCAAATGTTTCTCTCGCATGGATACGGCATGTCTTGCTGTAGACAGATTCTTTCGTCAGCAGAACTTGTGCGGTGAGCTGGCTGTATTCTGCAAAAAATTTCTCATAGATCATCATCAGCCGTCCCTGCCCTACTGCTGCACATGCCTGTTTGACAGAACCAGCCGGTTTCTCACTGATTCCAAGGACATTTTTTCCGATACCGACTGCACCGGAAGATACTACGATCACTTCTTTTCCGCGGTTTCTGAGATTGATCAGTACACGGACAAATTTCTCCAGTTTTTCCAGATTGATGTTACCGGTTTTGGCATAGGTGACAGTGGAGGTTCCCACTTTGATGACGATTCGTTTCTTTTCCTTTAAGGTGGCTCTTAATTCCATTTCGTTTTCCTCTTTTCGATTCATATTCTTAGCAGGTATAAATAAAAGAAGCAGAAAAAGAGTATGCGGCGATACCTTTTTCTGCTTCTTTTTTCACTGTCGAATCATAATACTTCAATGACTGAACGAAACCTGTCACTTTTTCACTCCATCCGAAATGAACATTTTAAGCTGTATATATATTGGATACACGCATTCCCTGATCTGCAATATTGAATTTTCTGTTCTGTGCCCTTGAAGGACACGGTCGATGCGGGAATGTGGGAATGGAAAATACACTGCCTTCTGCCGGCAGTGTCAGAACGAGATCAAATATGATGTTCTTATTCATTTTATGCATATCACTCATCTCGCCAGTTCCTTTCTTCCTTTAGCGTGTTACCTTGTTACTTTTTGTTATATTTTACGGATTTTTGTGCAAATGTCAAGTATTTTTCTGTTTTATCTTTATATTTTCTGTTTAATCTTCTCCTATCCTTCTTTTTTCTTATTACTCCCTTTCCTCTTTTATACAAAATTATGCATATTTTATGTATATTTTTGCTTTTATTTGCATAAAAATAACATTTTTAAAAGTTTTTTCATTTTATTATTGCATAAATATAAAAAATGGTGTATAGTGAGTTGTGAATTGAATACGAAAGAAAATTTTTAGGAGGTTTATATACAATGAAAGAAAAAGTAGTTCTTGCATATTCTGGTGGTCTTGACACTACCACACTGATCCCTTGGTTAAAGGAGACATTTGATTATGAAGTAATCTGCTGCTGTATCGACTGCGGACAGGGCGAAGAGCTGGACGGTCTTGATGAAAGAGCAAAACTCGCAGGTGCTTCCAAATTATACATCGAAGATATCACAGATGATTTCTGTGACAACTATATTATGCCATGTGTACAGGCAAATGCTGTTTATGAAAATGCATACCTTCTCGGAACTTCTATGGCTCGTCCGGCAATCTCCAAGAGACTTGTTGAAGTAGCAAGAAAAGAAGGTGCTACTGCTATCTGCCACGGTGCTACCGGAAAAGGAAATGACCAGATCCGTTTCGAGCTTTCTATCATGGCTCTTGCCCCGGATCTTAAGATCATCGCTCCTTGGAGAATGACAGATCTGTGGACACTTCAGTCACGTGACGATGAGATCGCTTACTGTAAAGCTCACGGAATTGATCTTCCGTTTGACGCAAGCCACAGCTACAGCCGTGACCGTAACTTATGGCACATCAGCCACGAAGGACTGGAACTCGAAGATCCATCCTGCGAACCAAATTACGCAGATCTTCTTGTTCTTGGAAATACACCGGAAAATGCACCGGATGAAGATGAATATGTAACCATGACATTTGAAGAAGGTGTTCCGAAGACAATCAACGGCGAAGCCATGAAGGTTTCTGATATCATCCGCAAGCTCAACGAACTTGGCGGCAAGCATGGTATCGGTATCGTTGATATCGTTGAGAACCGTGTTGTTGGTATGAAATCCCGTGGTGTTTATGAAACTCCTGGTGGAACAATCCTGATGGAAGCTCACAAACAGCTTGAAGAACTGGTTATCGACCGTGCTACCATGGAAGTTAAGAAAGATCTTGGCAACAAACTCGCTCAGGTTGTATACGAAGGAAAATGGTTCACACCACTTTGTGAAGCTCTTCGTGCTTTCGTAAAATCTACCCAGAAATATGTTACAGGTGAAGTTAAATTCAGACTTTACAAAGGAAATATCATTAAAGCCGGAACTACTTCTCCATACTCACTTTACAATGAGTCTCTGGCAAGCTTTACAACCGGTGATATGTACGATCACCATGATGCAAGCGGATTCATCACTCTGTTCGGACTTCCACTGAAAGTTCGTGCTATGAAGAATCTTGAGGTAAACAATAAATAATTGTATATCCATATACTAGCAAATTCAAAGGACGTTGATATGAAAATATCAGCGTCCTTTTCTGAACAATGTCATTTTTATAATTATGTTATAGTAGTTATCAGCCATTTATGGTTCATATAAAGGCATATCCACCCCGTATTCTCTAACAATCCCCAGATAGATCGGCTCAGATATTGAATCTGACAGATATACACAGTACTTCCTGCTTCCAGACAGCTCTCCCGGTGATAATTTCCCCAACACAGCGCACTTCCAAGACCGGGAGCCTGGCGCAGGGTAAGATCATATTTCAGACAGTACTCCCCTGGTTTTATTCTGGGAAGATCCTGACAAAATTGCAGATCTGGCATGAATTTCATTTCCATTTCTTCTGCTTTCTATCAGTATATGTCGTCTTAATCCTACCGGTTCCGGGTTATTTTATGTTCATTTTTCTAACTGATGCCTCGTTATTTTTCATACAGAATCATGTCTTTACTCTTCAACCAGCCCTCTTTCTGCTGCATTTTCCACAGCATCCATCTGTTCCAGAATTTCTTCACGACGTTCATCCACAAGTAAGCCTTTGTTGTATTTGTAATACATCGCACAGTCATTTTCCCGCAGGAACGCAATGCTGTACACATTACTGTTGAGTTCGGTCACAAATACTGCCATTTCCTGGCTCTCGCCAAAGGCAGCTTCGAGAAATCCAAAGCAGTGATTCAGCGTTTCCAGTGTTGCCTCTGCCATCTTCTCTCTCTGCTCTTCTTCCGTGTCAAACGCTGCTTTTACAGATTCAAATTCCGGGGCTTTCTGATATCCTTCCATTGTCCGCAAAATACGCTCTGCACGGTGCATCTCTGCTTTTGTAAACTGTCCCGCAGCTTTTTTCTGTTCGTTTTCCTTATGAAGAGAGAGAATTCTCGCAGCAAGAACCTCTCCCGGAACTGCACCGTCTTTTTGCACTTCCTCTTTATAAGCACACAGCTGCACAAACAGTCCCTCCACAAATTTTTCCATCTCATATTCTTCTTTAAAAAGATCTGCCATCTTTCCGACCAGAAGATTTACCACGCTAAGCCGTTCATCGAATGGAGCAAATTTCAGGCGTTCCAGCGTATCTGCTTCATAATGTCCGGCAAGGATCCGCTCCAGTCCATACTCCTTCTGATACTTCTGATACAGCTCCAGATAATTTGCAAAATCCTTCGCCGTTTTCCAATGCTGGAGATACTGATGCACAACCTCACGGTCCACCTTTTTACCAAGCTTCTCATAGACCTGGAGCAGCCTTGATAAATCCTCCCAGCCTCTGGCTGTGACAAACATTTTCCCATCCACTGTATTTTCCATGCGGTAGAAATTCTCTTTTCGAAGTTCCAGATAAGAAAGTACCGCCGGATGGATTCCCACCTGATAAGCATATTCCTTCCAGACGTCAAAATTGGCTTCCACATCAATCCGCTTGATCCGGTCCAGTGTCACCACATCAAATTCCCGCACAGACTTATTATATTCCGGTGGGTTGCCTGCTGCCACAATGATCCAGCCTTCCGGCACACTCTGGTTACCAAACATCTTGCACTGTAAAAACTGCAGCATAGTCGGCGCCAGCGTCTCCGAAACACAGTTGATCTCATCGATAAAGAGGATTCCCTCTTTCATGCCGCTCTGCTCGATTTTCTCATAGACAGCGGCAATAATCTCACTCATTGTGTACTCGGTTACAGAATACTCTTTTCCGCCATACACCTTTGTCTGGATAAACGGAAGCCCGATCGCACTCTGTCTGGTATGGTGCGTGATCGTATACGCAACCAGTCCGATCTCACATTCCCTTGAAATCTGTTCCATGATCTGTGTCTTTCCAATCCCCGGAGGCCCCATCAGAAGGATCGGTCTCTGGTGGATTGCCGGAATCTGATATTCTCCATATTCATCCTTCATCAGGTATGCCTGCACTGCATCCTTGATTTCCTGTTTTGCACGTTTAATGTTCATCTATCTCTCACTCCTTGCTTATCTTAAATCCTCTTCATCCAGAACCAGTTTCATCGCCCACGGTGGAACTTCCTGCTCTTCTGCTCCGTCGTCCATGAATACAAATGCTGTCTGGTATGGCGGCATTTTCTGAGGATAAATCCCCTGTCCGTCGGTAAAATAAATCACACCTTTCAGCTCGGTAAAACGGTGCGTCTCGATCAGCTCATCAATATAGGAAAACGCCGGTCTGAAATCCGTTCCACCTTCCCCGGCAAGATCCAGCTTTTCCATATATTCCTGTAATTCTTCTTTACAGGTGATCTTCCGGTCCGACTGCACCTGGTCATCACACTGTATAATGTGGATGTTGACTCTCTGAAAAAAGCTGCCTGTCTCACTTAAAATGCCATAGGTCTCCTCCAGGAATTTTTTTACCAGATCTCCTGAACAGGACATGGAGGTATCGATCACGATTGCAAAATCCTCCACTTTTTTCACTTCTTTCCATTCCTGCGGCTCGATCAGGGGCATATTTCCATAAAGGCGCAGTCCATAACTGTAAAATACATAATCAAAGCTGTCATCATCCACAGTAACCTCTTCCTTCAACACAGCAAATTTGCGCAGAAAGCCCCGGTAATCATACCGCTGCCGGTTCTCAACCCGGACCTGATCCAGAAAATGCCCCGTATTTGATGCTGCTTCTTTGGAAAATGTTTCCATATCGGTCTGCATTTTCTCACTGATATCCTGCCATTTCTGGTTCATTTCACTTTTTCGCTCATCATCCTCATCTTTTGCCCAATACTTGTGGTCATCCACCGTAAATTCCCGGATCATACGCTCCATTTCCCGGTCCGAAAGCTTCCATCTCACAAGTGCGCCATAGATTTTTTCCGCAGTAAATACCCCGATTTCCTCTTTCAGATCCCGGTAGGTTCTCTGCCTGAGCCAGGACTGGCTTTTTCGTATATTCGGGAGATTCCAGTCGTCAATCACAGATTCTACCGCAATATCCGCCGCCAGATTCCACATAAGCTCTTCCCTTCCATTTCTGCGAAATACATGCCGGAAAATACAGTGCAGCACCAGATGCAGATAGGCGCGGTTTACTCCGATCCGGTTCTGCCTGTACTCACCTCCCAGCATCTGCCCGTTAAAATACATTGTTTCTCCGTCTGTAGCAAGAAGGTCTACCGAAAAATCCTGCACATAATAAAACGCAGAAAGCGCCACATCCATAAATCTCATTTTCATATACAGTTCGTTCCTTGTCAAAACCAGAATTTTATGTCCGATTTCTTCCAGACTCTGTTCTAATGACATTTCTTCCAATCATTCCACCTTCTTTTACAATACAAACTTTTTCTTCTTTTTGGGAAAACTGCGGTAACGCTCGTCCATCAAAATGGCTGAAATTTCTGTCTGTCCGGCATCTGCCGCATAAGCAATCGTCTTTTCCAATGACTGTTCATCAAAATAATGCTCCTTGCAGCAAAAAAGCAGCACCTCCTGCGGATCTCCCGCGGCAATTTCACGTCTCTCCTTCACTGCACAGATACAGCTTTTCCCAATTTCTTCCATGTGCGCCTTCACATAATTCTCATAGCGCAGTTTCGCAGGCTCTTCCAGCTTCCACGGATATTTCAGCCGGATCAGTGCCACACTGAAAATTGCCTCCTCCGAATCTCTTGCTTCGGAAAGTGCAAACAGCCGGTCATATTTCCCATAATCCAGTTCCCGACGGTAAAAACACTCCCTGTACTCTCCACCGGAACCATAATAATGCGTCTCCACGATCCGCGCCGGCGTATTTTCCACCGCATCTGCATAATATTCCGGAAACAGGATCTTCGTCTCCGTCTCCTGATAACGCAGTGTTGCAATGATCTGATACCGGATCTCCGTCAGAATTTCCTTAAGGCAGGACTTATTTCCATCCATAAAATCAATCTCCACTTTTTCCAGACGGCATCCGGTAAACACACCGCTTCCCATCCGCACGATCGCATCTGTCCCATGGAAAAGCTTCAGATTCATACATCCGTAAAATGCATAATTTCCAATCGACTGTACGGTAGCCGGAAGATGGATCTCCCTTACCATTCCGCCACAGCAGAGCTCTTCCGGCTGCGCAAAACGGTCGTCCACTTCACCTTCTCCGGTCTGATAAACGAGTACATTTTTCTCTTCTTCATCCTTATGCATGGAAAATGTATATGGCGCAATCCGGATAACCGGGGTTCCCTCTATCTGCTCAGGCACTTTTATGATTCCTGAATCCTGCCAGATCCGAAGAATTTCAAGTCCGTTTTCTATTTTCTGATATTGTATCTTCATAAATTTCACTCCTGGAATTGATTCTGTCTGTTCTATCCAATTAAGGATTATAGCAAAAAGAGGCGGATTTTTCCATCCTATTCACTGAGTTTATCTGCCATTCCAAAAATAAGGTTCCACACAAAACAGTTCTCTGCTCTGTCTCATATTCTCTATCGAAATCTCACGAACTATATCGTTATGGACAAAATTATTTACATATCTTTAGAATTCCTTTATTCTATAATTAGATAGTCGATATGGATATTTGAAGGAGGTACCTATGTATGATGTCAGGCATGTCTTAAGAAAAGCCGGCCTTCGTTCCACCTATTCTGGTTATAATTATCTTGCCTCAGCAGTCGCCCTCGTTCTCAAAAATCAGGAATTTTACATGAAGAACGTAACCTCTAATCTCTACCGTGTTGTCGGCGAGCAGTATGGCGTTTCCAACATGTGCGTTGAAGCTGCCATCCGCACAATGATCAACAGTTATTGGAATCAGAATTCCAATAAAATTTTAAGCCCGCTGCTTGGTTATCCTGTATTTGACAAACCGACCGCATCCGAATTTATTTCAATGCTGGCTGATTATATCCAGGATCATTCCCCTCGTTAATTATAAGATACTGAGTAGAATTTATGCATTATCACATATCAGCATGGTATATACAGAATAACATTAGCAGGCAGGCATTAAAAAGGTGCAGCCTATGAGGTTGCACCTTTTTATCGAACCGGATTTTTATAACATAATTTTTATAATTGGGACATTTTTCCATACTCGCTGTTTTAGTTGCCACAGCTACAATTTGAATCCATATCAAACTCCGGATTGATTGCATAAAAGTTCTTACTGTTCAGATTGTCCTGAACGATTCTTAAACTTTCTCCGAATCTTTGGTAATGTACTATTTCCCGTTTTCTTAAAAAGCGAATTGGATCACATACTTCCGGGTCTTTTACAAGCCTTAAGATATTGTCATACGTTGTCCGTGCTTTCTGTTCTGCAGCGAGGTCTTCATGCAGATCCGTAATCGGATCTCCTTTTGACTGAAAGTATGTCGCTGTCCACGCCGGCCCGCTTGCCGCTACCGGATATAATGCAAGTGTATGATCAACATAATATTTATCGAAACCAGATGCTTTTATTTCTTCCGGAGACAGTCCTTTCGTAAGCTGGTAAACAATTGCACAGATCATTTCCATGTGCGCAAGTTCGTTTGCACATACAAGATGGAAGTATTTTCTTCCTTATTTATAATAGGATATTTTAAAGGAATGATAATTGAGCACAACGTATTTACGCCATTTGTTGCACTTTTTGTCGCTAATGTGTCACTAACGATTAGTTTTAATTAACCAGAAAATGCTATAAGATGTTGCGAAACTATTTAAACTGAATCGCTTCAATTCTTAGTGCCTGTCCCACAGTTCCGAGTGTTGCTACCCCATCAGCTTTTGTCCAATCAGTCCAGCCGCTGTTCTGGATATGTACTCTGTATTCAAAATCACCTTTGAAACATAAACATTCAATTCTTTTATTTTCCCCTACAGTTCCGATTACAGTATTTTTGTCAATTTGACCATAATCTTTCCAACCAATTCCCTGAATGTGAGCTTTTGCTTTAATTGTCATATTAAGCGGATCAATCTTAAATGCTTCTAATCTAAGGTTATGTCCTGTAATACCAATGATATTCTCGCAAGCTCTCTCTCCTAACCAGCCTCTGTTCTGGACGTGTGGATTGACAAGGAATTTAGCAGCCATGATCTCGATCGCTTCAATTTGCAATCCTTTTCCTTTTGTTCCCGCCCAGTTTCCGTTGAATGTCCAATCTGTCCATCCGATGTTTTTCTGGTGGACTCTGTAGATGTACGGCGTATCCTTGCCGGTAATCTTGATTGCTTCGATACGTTTGTTCTGACCTGTGGTGCCAAGGATTGTGTCTTTGGAGATATTCTTGTATTCCTTATCGCCTACATCCTTGATATGTACTACCACGTCTGTTTCTCCGGCAGGAATAAGTCGGAACGCTTCGATTCTCCGGTTCTGTCCTGTCGTTCCTGACATACGACCATCAGACTGCCAGCACGCCCATCCGATGTCACGGATATGTGACTGGTAGGATACCTTACCGTAATGCTGTACGGAGTCCTGAGATGTTCCACCAGCTGTTACCTTACCGTCAGAATCCTCTTTTGCCGGAGATGCCGTAGCGATGCCGAATGCATTAAGGATACCTCTTGCCAGATCATCCATCTGACCGTTGAATTTGTTCAGATCGCCAGAATTGGTAATGAAGCCATTTTCCAGTAGTCTGTAGCTGTAGCCCCTCTGTGCTGCTCTCCACGGATTTGCAAGGTCATCTCTCGGTTTGATTTTTTCGGCACGTCCTGGAAAGAATGAACTGATAAAGTTAGCCAGTGCCGTGTCGTATTTGTCTGGACTATAGCCCTCCTCAATAATTACATGACCGCCTTTTACAGACGGAACATTGCTGTCCATGTGTAATTCCAGAATCTGCCAATCTTTCGGAATATTAAGGCTCATGATTCCATTGTCTGCGTACCAGTTCCGGTTCATATCTGCGACCGCGACATTTCCACCGCCTAATGCTGATAATCTGGAAGCGAGCGCACGTACACGCTCTGCCTCCGTATATCCATATCCTACTGCTCCGCAATCACCTGCACCATGTCCTGCTATAACAAATAAATGTGCCATAGTATCTCTCCTTTCCGTCTTTTTGCTGTCTACTCAGCTTTATTTAACTGTTTAAACACCTGGTTTACATAATTGCTAAGTCCCGCAACCAGAATGCCCTGAACAATTGCTGTGAAAATTGCCATTGCGATATTTTGTGTACCTTTAAGGTCGCAAGTTGCAACAACATAGATTCCGCAAACTACAACTCCAACAACTCCAAGGATTGCCGGAATGCATTTGTCCGCTACGGTTTCAGATTTTTTTAGTCCGATTCCGATAAAATACAGGACAACTGCCACGACAACAAGCTCTGGTTTTACATAATTCATAATCTGTTCCATAATATCAATCTCCTTTTTTCTTGTTTAGATGAAGGTCTTTAATCTCTTCATACATCTTTGTTCCAGTTCCGTTCCCGCCTAATTCGTGATACGATTCGTACATATCACAAAAATTTTCAAATGCGTAAGGTGGGATAGAACCAAGTTCCATATATTTATCATGGTACTCAAACAATTTTACTTTTAAGAGAATCATCGTTCCCTTGCTGTTTGCATCTCTGTAATGCTTCTGGTTCTTCAACAGCCAGATGATATAACCTAGCACAATAGGAAGAATCAGTGTATACGTCTGCATCAAAAATTCTTTCACTGCATCTGTCTCTCTTTCTTATTCTATGTAATAAAATAAGACCCGTTAAGGTCTTGCTCTAATCTCTCTCATTATTACCACTCCATTCCCCGGACAAACCGGACGGGAATATAAAATAAGAGCGGTCATCCCGCTCTTACACAATACATTTTCTATGACTATTTTTTACATTTTCCTTACAAACTTCTGCGTAAATCATGGTAGTTCCGATATTAACATGTCCCAGAATCTGCTGCACCTCTTCTACTGGCATTCCTCTTTCCAATCCGTCTGTTGCTGTCGTGTGCCGGATCAGATGCGGATACATCCTTCTTCCAATTCCTGAAGCTTCTCCTAATTTTCTTACTCTCTTTTCTATAGCTTCTTTCTTCATACGACCATGTGGCCGACGATCGGACACAAACAGCGCCGGATTATTGTCGTCCCTTGATGCCAAGTAGTTTCTAAGTGCAAGCTCTGCTTTTGCGTTCAAATAAGAGGTTCTATGTTTGTCCCCCTTCCCAAAGAGAGATACTTCTTTTCTTATAAAATCTACATCTTCTATGTTTAACCGTTCCAGTTCTGTCACTCGGCACCCTGTGCTGTAGAACATTTCTATTATAGCCTTGTCCTTCAGCGTCTTACATGCATTTCTCACCATTTCTAACTCAATTCCGGTAAGTGGCTTTCTCTTTGGTCTTTCATATTTGATTGGCCGTATATTTCTGCATGGATTGCTCCCTATGTACCCTTCGTTGGCCGCCCATTCACAGAATACATGTATTATCGTTCTTCTTCCATCCAGTGTGGAATTGCATATCTTTCTTGTCTGCTGTGTATTGTACAGGTATAACCGGATATCATTGGTTGTAATTTCTTCAAACGGCTTATTAACCTGGTAAAAGAAATCTCTCAGAACCATATTATACAATTCCAACGACTTCATACTCATTCCTTCAATTTTCCTGGTAACAAAGAAAATCTTATAGCATTCCGGAAGATATCCCTCATGCAATACCACTTCTGTATTTCTCGGAGAAATCTCATACTCTCCTACGAATATGGTTAACTGCTGGTACACAATCTTCAGATCATCATCAGAAATTTTCCCTTCGATCTTGATCAGAAATTCGTTCACAAATCGTTCGCGCATAAAAAGCCCTCCATTTTGTGTACACAAAGGGAGGGATATATGCTATAATATGCCCATACCCTTTGTGGTGTAGGAGTCGAACTTTTTTGCTTGGTAGGCTGGAGTTCGGCTCCGCTTTTTATTGTTCCATATTTAATTTTAGATATATTATATCATAAAATTTTCTTTACGCTTTTGATTGTAACAAATTTTAATTATTTGGTGTTTTTTTGCAAATAAATTTTCCGATTCAGCTAGTTAACTAAAGACTGCTTTTCATAACCAGTCACATTCAAGAAAATACTTGTCGGGAATTTTCGCACATAACGATTGTACTGTTTCACTTGTTTATTGTAATTGCTTCGGTATTCAGCAATCATATTCTCTGTTATGGACAGCTCATTCATCAGCTGCTTGTAATTTTCATTTGATTTCAGTTCTGGATAAGCTTCACTGACTGCTGTTATTGCCGTAGTGACATTTTCGATATCTCCATCCTGACCTCTTCCGTCCACAACCGCTTTCAATGTATCCGCTTCGTGCGCATCGTACTGTTTTACGCAATCAGCAAGGTTGTAAACTAAATCAGCTCTTCGCTTTTCCTGGACCTTAATGTCCGACTGTGCTGTCTTAACCTGTTCTTCCATCGAGATTGCTTTATTCTGTGAGCTGTACACTCCGATTGCACACATCAGAATGACAGCAATAACTCCGGCAGCTACGATTAACGTTACTTTCCAATTACTTTTCATCTGTTTACTCCTCTGTATGGCAAGTGTTTGTAATCTTTCCGTACACATCTTCATACAGTTCCTGTTTGTCACCATTGTATGTGTACTCTGCATAGATGCCATCTCCACTGATTGTAGTAGACGCAAGGCACTTATAATTCTGTAATGTCTTACAGCTCCATACGACAAATACATTGCTTAAATCAATTGGTGTCTCTGGTCTGTTCTTCTGATACCATTCAACAAGCTTCTTTTTACATACACTCTGAAAGTGATCCATTCCTGTGATAATCATGATTAGTCCTCCTCATAAATAATATCCAATCCGTAAGCAACCGCAGCATCATGTTCAATTTTGCATCCTCTTGCGTTCTCCCAGCCTTTACAGAAGTACGCTGCATGGCACAGAGACATATTCTCTAAGGACTTAGCAAGAAAACACAATGGAATCTGAACTACTCCACGTTCTTTCATTGCGTCAGCGCTGTACCACTCATCTGTGAAAAGAGTATTCACAACCTCATATCCTTTTTCTTCAAGAACCTTAATTGCTTTCTCTCTTGTTGCTACAATTTCTTCATCAGTCTTTCCAGCCATCGGCTGACTTAACATTGCTTTCTTCATCGTTCATTCTCCTATTCCGCAAATACCCAATCTTCTGCAAGCATATCTGCCTGTGTTGGAACATACTGTTCTGCTTTCTTATTGTTCCTGTAAAAATCTTCTCCGTCACCATCACAAACTAAAACGATAATCGCACCATCTGACATGAAATTACATTCTTCTTTTCCGATAACGAAATCATACTTTCCATAAGCAAGCTGTAAGTGCCATTCTGATCCGTGAAGAAGTCTTGTGACCTTGCGTTTCTTTTTCACCTGTTTTAAGGCTTCAGAGAACGAAAACAGATTCATACCGCCTAATACCGGACAATTTTCTCCTGTCGCAATCATCCATTCATCAGATCCAATGTTCCCGAATGTATAATCCACGCACTCTGTGCTACGGACATCAATGTCCTTACCATCTTTCGTATGCATCAGAATTGACTGCGCTGGAATACTCCAAAACCAATATCCCGCCCATGATGGCAATTTCACCTTTGCTCCATGTTTCATTGCTTTAAATGCTTCGCTCCAAATCATAATTCGTTCTCCTTTTCCGTTTTTTTGTAACTGCTTTAATTTCATTTTTGCTCGTCAACGCCCCTTCAATTTTCTTTCCATTCACATAGGCGCTCTTTCCGAGTTCAATGCTGTCTGCATCCGCGGTTGCGTCCGCAGTAAGGATTCCGGCAAAGTCAGAGCCTCTTTCTTCACGCTCTTTTTCTGTAAAAAGTTCTTCGCCTTCTAACACGTTCAAGGCCGCGATCGTGGTATTCCATTCTCTGTCTGTACCTTCTTCAGTCACGCACACGCTAAATCTGACAGTGCCTTTGTGTGATGTAGCTTTCCGCAGAGGACTCCACTCAAAAGTTACATTTTCGCCAGACACCTTTAAATTCTCGGCATTGTATCTGTCTTTTCCGGATACCTTATTTGATGCATTCTGGATGTTGATATGCACATCGGATTTTGTGAGGTCAATTCCATCTCCGACAATTTTCGGACATCGGAAGTACTTTCGGATTGCCTTGCTGTCATTTTCGACTCCAAGTAGTTTTTCGCTTTGTGGAATCGTAATACTGCGATTTTCCGCATTAATTTCGATATAATTGATTTCCGCCATTTTCCATCACCTCCTAATCTACCGGAACAAAAATCAGTCTCGTGTTAAACATGCTCCACTCCCCGCCATTTTTGTATGACGTAACAAGGATTGTGTCTCCTTTTGAGCATCGTCCGCAAAATGTAGATGATAATTTACAGTAATTACCATTCTGGCCAATCAGCGTATTATTAAGCTTGCAGCTTATTTCCTGCGCACAAGATGTATCGTTAACAGCCGAGGACACGGTTACGGTAAAAGCGTATTTGACTCCATCTTTTAAGTAGTCCGATGTGTTAAAGCTAACTGAACCTTTTACAAGTGAGTCTACAAATATAGCAATCTTCTTTCCAAGATTCTCCGTCTTTACGTCTATACCGTCCATCTTTTCGCTCAGTTCTTTAACCGCCAAGGCATCAACAAATGTACCCTCTTTTGTAGTGGTTTTTACCGCATCGAGAGTTTTTGCGCGATTCGCTTTGATTTCATCGTCTGCCTTGATTCTTGCGTTTTTCTCTGCTTCAATCGCTTTATCTCTTTCACTCTTTTCGAGATTGATTGCTTCAATCCTTGCATCTCTTTCTTCTTGATCGCCTGCAATACGCTGTGCTTTTTCATTCTCATCAGCGGTTTTTCTTTCGCCAGATTCTTTGCTTACCGCCGTGACCGCCTGCTCGACAAGAGTCTGTTTGCCTTCTTCCTCATCGTCTGGAAATCCAGCAGATCCAAAGCATTTTACTTTTTCCGCAAAAGATACTAGTGTCTTTTCTTCATTAATGATCCTGATCTGCAACTCATTCATTCCAACAGCAAAAAAACCTGAACTCGGGGAAAACGCAATCACATTATCAGCCAGTTCGCACAGAGCGGAATTAGGTCTGCTCATGCTTTTGTGATTTGCATAAGCCACAACTGCTGCCGTTGCCGGAATCGTAAAATCCCTGACCGTAAATTCGATTCCGATCATGTCAGTGCCTTGCGTGATTTCAATCGGAATTTTGATGGTATTTTTTAACACATACACATCCCTTTTAATTGTATTCATAGTTTATCCTTTCTACCCTGGAATCCATTTGACGATATACGCTGATGCTCCGCCTGACGATCCGCCTGATTCACTGTGCGACAATCTCAGCACGTAATTCCATGGGAAATTATAATAATTCGTGCACCATATTTCTCGTCCTGTTTGGTCGCCAGTCTGACCTCCCGTAGCACCGCCAAGCTCATTCTGGCTCGCCTGTACTACTTGACCATTGCCGATCGACATAGCAGTGTGACTAGCGGTGTTTAGCAAGATATCTCCTCGCTTTATTCCGCTACCATTTGACAGATTGACAAATCCTGTCACATCCTCAAATCCGCACGCTAAAAATGCAGAGTACATATTTCCGGTATATGTCGCACCGGCATCCTTAACCTTGATTCCGGCTTGCTGATAAGCAGTGATCAGTAATGAGGAACAGTCATAGTCTGGACCCCACCGACTCCCTTGATCGTATCCGTGACTATTATCATTTGCAATTCCAATCGCCCATTGAACTGCAGACTCTACAGCTTTGGCATTTTTACCGTACTGACCGAGTAAATTAAAATAACTCCGAGCCTGTGACCGTCTGTTGGACTCAACCTCTACTCCGGCGCGTTCAAAATTTTTGAGGAATGCACTGGCGAGGTCTTCCGGCGAGGATCCTGACTTTTTAAATGCGCTCCACGACATATTGTAAGCGCTTGTTGGAATCCACTGTCCTGTCGTCTCCGACAAGGCGTCAATCCAATACAGCTGACCGTTCGGATCTGCAATATCATATCCGTTCTGGCGCGCCCAGTCCGTATAATTCGTGGCAGGAGTCCACTGCACAAGACCAAACCCACCCGAATAGTTGTTCGCTTGTAAACTCTGCCACACTCCAGGATTGACATAGGACTCACTCTGCATATTGCCAAGCAATCCAGCAATTGCATTTAGCGACCATCCTCTTGCTGAGAGATATTTATACACTTCCAACGCATTTGCATTCATCTGCTCTTGTGATAGAGCGTAATTTCCGATTGTCCAGGCCATTAAAAGCCACCTTCTTTCGTATTTCCACCAACCAAAAATCCATTGACGTATTCGAGGTAAGTTCCGTCAGAAAAGACAGCTTTTCCGGTCTTGCCGGAATATCCTTTTCCGTCACGTTGCACCTCAAGAGATGCTCCACCGATGGTTGTTTTTCCCGAAGCCAGAAGCGATATATTGTCAAACCTTGCAGATAATTTATCTCCAATAGAGAGGTATTTCGTTCTAACAGCACCTTGCTCTGGATAGATCATAAGTCCCGTCAATCCACCGATCGCGCCAGCACGGATGACAACCTCGTAAGATTCGGTCTTGAACGTTAAATTTCCATTTGAAAGGGTAGCCGTCTGACTCCCATCCGTGTTAGCACAGACATATTTACCTTTTGCGTACACACCATCCTTGTCTAATCGCACAATCTCATTTCCGTCAGCGTTAAGTACTTTCGCAACTCCATTACCATTTCCAGCACCGCCTAATTCCAACGTTCCGCCTTTGATACGGTCAGCAAGCATTGTTCCGGCCACAATAAAATCTGCAAAGAATCCTTGTCCTGTTCCGAATGTGCTCCACTTCCAATCTCTCCCATCAGCCGTACGTTCTGATGCAATCTCAAATCCGAGTGTGCCTAAACACATTGCTCCGAATGTCGGAGAGTCAGGATCCAAATCTTCAAATAGCACTGCACGGACCGTTTGTTTTTTTGCAATGGATGATTGTGCTCTAAGCTGTGCCTTAACTCCATTGATCGTACCTTGTACTTGCTGTCCGATAAGGCTGCCATCTGAGCGGATAGCCTGTTCAACTCTATTCATGATGGACGATACGTTGTTTAAAAAACTGTACTGGAATTCTCCCAGGGTGACCGAAGTAAGCTTATTCCTTACAGCATCCCATTCCAATTCGATGACTCTTGCATCAGATACGATTCCGAGCTTAGAGTGTTTACAGTGGACGGTATCTCCAAGTGATACAGCTTCCAACTCTTTCACGTCCTCGTACAGTTCCGTGTTCTGCAGAAGCTCCATGTCTGCTTTGATCGTAATCTTCGGCTTGTCGACACCTGCAGCATACTGTTCTTCACATTTCTTTTTGAGCGCTCCTTCGAGCTGTTCCTGCGTATCGCAAATGATTGTTCCGTTTGTCTCATCGTCCTCTGAGGCATCTGCACGCATTTTCACATCCTCAAAAGACATGACTTTGTAATGCACTGTTGGATATTTTTCAATCAGTGGCGAATCTATCCAAGGTGCGTCTCCGGCAATCATATATCCGTTGTATGACTTCGGAATGATTCTCGTAGCAACTTCCGTCATGTCGATCGTTTCGGAAAATCCGTCCTTGACGATATTCTTGCCGTAGAGAACTTGCACTCCATAATCACCACCGACATGATCATCTATCGTGATCTGATAGTTATTGTAGAGGATTTCGCCACCCCATCTATTGATAAATGAGTTCTCATCATTTCCATTGATGGCTTCAATCAGATTTTTTGTCTGATAATACGCTGTAGATAACTTTTTGATATCCGACTTTGCTGAATACATCTTGTTCGGAGCGGTCATGATGTCCAATGCATCTTGTCCATTCTTCTCGGTTGGTCTTACGTCCAATAAAAAGCAATCCTCTTTTGCATCCAAAAAGATAGGAGTAAGCTCTGCACTTACTCCTGAATCTCTTTTTTCTTTATTTTTAATACGGAACAACTGTTCACCATTGAATGATGGCATCTTAACAACTGCATTGTCATTGATATATTTCCATCTGCCCTCATCATCAATCGGATGCTCTAATGTGGCTGTCCATTCGCCATTCAGTACCACATGAACAGAACATTCTTCCGGAAGAAGTGTCATATCTCCATTGTGATCATAATCTTTATTTTCAGCACTATAAATCTGAATCACTATAAACACCTCCAATTCGGAATTACTTTCAGTTCAAATCCGTCCGTAATTTCGATTTTATTTCTCCCCTCAATCAAAATGAGGTTATCGTAATCACCAGTCACAGACGTATTACTAAGTGTTCCGTCTTCTCTGTATGCAAGCTTCCGTCCTGTGTCAATGGTTAGGTTTTGCCCTATATTTGCCACCATTTTTCCATCATTGACGACAAGAGTGCATTCGCCCTCGCCAGTAATCTTATAGATTGGATAGGCAATCTCATAAGGATTATCTACCACATCACTCGCAGGCATTTCTCCGAGTCCGCTTTCGAGATACCTAAGTCCATCTTTGGTTAGGAAAGTAGCTGTAAAATTACCAACTCTTTCCGTAGTACGTTTCCCATCGTCCACTTCAACTTTCAAAATCTTGTAGTAATGCTCCGGATCACAGCCAAACCGGAGCAATCCACCTCTTTTTGACAGCCATTTTTTTGCAAGTCCGAAACGTTCATCCCATCGGTCAGAATCTCCAATAAAGTTAAAATCCACTTTGATTTCTGTGGATTCATAACCTCCCTCCAACAGAATCAGCGTTCCGTCCATGCCAGGAATATCCACTGTCTTTTCTTTTCGGACAGCTGCCGGAATGTCAGGAATATTTTTCGCATAGATTCCTAAGCTTGATGCAAGAATTCCATTGTATTCTACGTCCATCATACTCCGACAGCTCCTTTCTTCCATTTAACGCTAGAGGACAGCTTTTTGATGATGGCATCTACTAGTACATCAGCAAGCTTTTTGTCTCCGAGTGAAATGTTATTCTCAATGACAAATGTCAATTCCGACAAAGCTTCAGCAATCAACTGAGCAAGTACAGTATTATTGGACTGCATCTCATCACGGATATAAGTCTTTAGTAAGTCGATTGGAAGAACTGCCTCCGCTCCGGCTTCGCCACCGCCCATCATTCTGTCTCCGTTCATTCCGAAAATTGTCGGACTGTTCAAGATACCACCGTTCGCATACCAGTCAACCGAAAACTTTGGAACTTTTGGTGGAACAAGCGACCATGATCCGCTTGCCTTGAAGTGTGGAAGCTTGATTTTCGGAAGTTTCCATTCAAAACTCATGAATCCCTTAATTTTGTCAACGACTCCCTTAATAAAATCACGGATTCCGCCAAAGACAGCATTTACGCCATCACGAAACCATTCGCATTTGTTGTAGAGAGTGACAAAAATTGCAATAAGCGCAACAACTGCTGCTATGACTATGATAATCGGATTAGCTGCAAGAACAGCGTTAAATGCTGCGAATCCTGTTTTTGCTTTGGCAATAACCGGAGCAACTTTCGTTCCGACATCGATCACGCCAGAGATTCCACCAGATACTTTGCTTATAATGCTAAATACCGGTCCGAGTGCAGCCGCCAATAATAAGCACTTCAAGATCATCTCCTGTGTTCCTGGAGACAAAGAGTTCCACGAAGCAATAATATCTTTCAGAATCGGAGTGACCATCTGTAAACATTCAGCAAGCACCGGTCCCAGTGCATTTCCGACATCAAATCCAGCATCTTTCAGCTGATTCAGTGTCAATTTAAACTGATCAGCTGGATCCAGTGTAGCTTCAAAGGTGTCATTTACGCTTCCCAGATTATCATTAAGAGATGCGCCGAGTTCGTCAAAATTCAGTTTTCCGCTTTGACAAAACTCTGCTAGTGCAGGACCAGCTTTCGCACCGAACAGCTCAACCGCAGCATTGTAAGCTTCGGAAGAACTTCCTGCGTTAACCATCGTGTCTTGAAGTTCTGACAGCGCATTTTTCATGCTTTTGCCCTCTTTCGATGCATTGACCAATGCTTTTTTGAGTCCGGCCATTACTGCGCTTGTATCAACTCCAGATGTCTCGCATTGTCCTAAAAATGTAGCAGCATCGGCAGCGGACATTCCCAATTCTTTCAGGGCTGCAGCATTCGACACCATAGATGATGCCAATGTATCCATTGAGATTCCTGTGTCCTGTCCGACCTTATTCATTGTGTCAAGGAGTGCTCCGGCATCTTCTGCGCTCAAATTAAACGCTTCAATAACCTTTTGCGTGCTGTCGATGGATGAGTTGACATCTGTTCCGTTCAGCTCGGCAAATTTGATAAACTTCGCAGACAGATTTTCAAGCTCTTCTCCCGTCAAATGGAATCGTGTATTTACTTCTCCGACTGCAATTCCGGTTGTCTCAAAGTCTGTCGGAATCGTCTTTGCAATATTCCTTGCAGAGTTCTGCATTTCCTCCAGTGCATCACCGGTGGCACCGGTCTTTTGGACGATGATATCCATTCCCTCATCAACTTGTGCCCATGCTGCCATGACTCCGGCACCAGCTGCAGTAATCGGTGCAGTGACATTCTTCGTCAAAGAGTTTCCAATCTTTCCAGTGCTGTCACTAAAGTCTTTTACTTTTTTTGAGTAATCTTCCAATGTGGCAACTCCACTTTTCAGCTTTTCGTTCACATCTTCAAGACCACTTTTATAATTGTTTAGAGATGCTTTGGCATTATCCAACTGCTGCCTTGTCTTCGAGATAGCTGCTTCGTCTCTTACTTCCGCACTTTCCTGTGCTTTCAGGATCTCCGTCAATCTATCGACTTTCTGCGTATATGTTTCTGTCTGATTCTGCAGATATTCCTGTGTCGCTCTCAGTTTTTCCGCGGACGATGTACTACTATCCCATTCAGATTTTGCAAGCTTAAAAGCTGATCTGTTCTCGTTGACTGCATTATTAACATCGGTCAATGACTTCCGGAAGTCAACCGCACCGTCAGCTTTAAACGATAGCCCTACGGTCTTTAAATCACTATTAGCCAATCAAAGCACCTCCCTTCGCTTTTTCTACTTCCATAAATACTTCCAGGCATTCGTTAAAAAAGATGGGATCAGAGTTCCAAAATTCTTCTTCGCTCATTCCCATCTTACGCGCAGCAACCATATACTCCGCCCAGTTGATATTTATCTCTTCCTCGGAGCATTCGACTTCTTCGCCTGTTCTTTTTTTTTATATTCATTGAGTCTCTTCTCGAACTCATCGAAAATGTCCTGAATACTTGATGCATCCATTGGAGTAAGCATCATGGCTTCCTCTTCGTCAACCTTTAAGCCGTTTGACCTGAGGATAATGTAGATCAGCTTGCCCGCAAGTTCCATATTTTCATCATCGGTCAGTTCGCTTTTTCCGTCAATCTTCTTGTCAATTCCGTTCATCTTCACAAGGTAAAGAGTATAGAAATTAACCTTTACTTCCAATTTTGATCCATCTGTTAATTCAATCAGCTTGGATTTCATTTAATCACGCTCCCACCGCTGTAGTAAGGTCCGCATCCGTCAGAATCGGCTTCGCAAAGAACTTATCTTCTGTAAGTCCTTCCGGTGCTGTGGACTCTGTAACTTTCGACACGATATTTCCGGCAGAATCAAACGGATAAGCTCTAACCTTGATCGTATCTGTCTGCTCGCTTGCTTTTTCCTCTGATGTAGAGATATCATCGGAATTTTCCACAAGCTTGCATTTCGGATACCATTCATAGCGAGATTTCCCATTTTTCAGCTTAACAACCTTACCATAAGCAAAGATTGGTCTTTCGCTCTTGCCTCCAGCAAGGATAAGTCCGCCTACCCCTTTTGTTTCTCCTCGCATTTTAGAGATTGTATCATCCGGAAATGCAATAACAGAGATCTCGATATCAATGCTAGACATCGGTGTATCGGAATCGTAAATCTTTCCTGATGCGTACACGTCACTGGTCTCTGAATTTTCTGTCACTTTTACACTTTTGACAACTTCCGTCTTTTCAACGTCAGCTTCATAAGTTCCGTCATAATCTCCGGCTTCTGTGGCATTCGCAAAGCAAGTGTACTGTGCGCCTACCGTCTGCTTCATAGCCGGCTTTTTTGTGTTAATAGCCATATATCCTCCTAACCAAAGATGCACTCAGTCATCTTCTTATAGTATTTTTCTTTGTTCTGTTCAAATAGTGGCTTCAGATGTGCTCTTACAGTCATCTTTCTCGTTCCATGTTCCAACATTGGTCCGTAATATTTACCCCATCCAACTTTAATATTGCTTTCAGTTCTTTCCAAGGCAAATGTATCGATGATGTGTGTGTATCCAGCCTTAGTGATTCGGCTACGAGGTTTCGGAAGTCGTAAGAGGTCGTTTACAAACTCCTGCGCTCCTGCCTCAATTGCATCTAGTGCTTTTCCTTCCGATACTTTCTCAGCGTATTCTTTCATCATCTTCTCAAATTCGCCAAATCCGGAATCATAAAATTCTACTTCTTTGCTCATAAGCTTTCCGCATCCGTAGTGATTGAGAAATAAGAATGCCATACTCTATCTTCAATCACGTATTCGTGAGCAATAGTCGGATGGTAGCCAAGCTCATTCAGACGGTTTTTCAATGCAATCAGTTTCGGATCGCGTGGCTTTCTAGCATAAAAACTAATCTGCCATGTAATCTCATTCTCATAATCGTCACCGGATGCCATTGTGTCTTCCCACATAATCTCCCAGTAATCAATTCTCGGAAATACCTTTTCATTTTTGAGACTACTGACTCCCTCATTAACCGGACAGTCGATGTCATGTAAGAGCTTACTTAATTCTTTTTGTGTCATGCGATCACCTCACGATCATGCGCTGGTGTTTTTAAAGTCAGTTCCGACTCTCTAAATCCATCTTTCGTAGCGATGTGCGCCACATTGTAGATCTCGTGTTGTTCTCCGCCAATAATACAGACACATTTACTGTTAATCTGCTTATACTGTGGAATAGCGAGTTTTAGCGTCACTTCGATGCTGTCAGCGGATAGCTTTGCTCTGGTGGTGTCATATACCGCAAGCTCACGATACCAAAAGCGCATTCCGGTATCACGGAGCTTTTCTTCCGGATAATCTTCCGACTCATCATTTTCGATGCGATACAGTTCAAGTACTCCGTCAGTGTATTCAGGCAGTGCCATTTACGTCCACCTCCGTCTCCATCTGCCAAGTCAGGATCACACTTGCATAATTCTCAAAAAACTCACTTACTCGGTGGTGATAAGAATAATACATATAATTCTTCATTAGCATTCGATACGTCAAATCTTTGGTGATTCCACAGCCAGGATTCAATCTCCCGACTGCATGTTCACCTTCTTTTGCAAGATTTCTCAGCTGTCTGTCATCGTAGTATGGAGGAATCTGGAACTCTTCTCTCATCTCATCAACAAGAATGGATAGTTCATTTTCGTTCATACTCTGCCCTCACTCTTACTAAACGGATGCAGTAGATGTCTGATGTACGTTAATTACATACTCTTCAAGTTTTGTGACGTCGAAGATAACTGCAACATTATCATCAACAGCTCGTCCATTCGCAAAGCAGTTCGCAATGATCAGATCCGCATTTTCCATCGCTTTTGTCTGATCATATTCTGTTACTCTCACACCCGTCGCACCCATTGTGTAATATCCATCAATGGTAAATGCTGCTTTACCCTGCGGGCAGTTAGCATCCGGGATCTTTTCAATATCAATGAATGTTTTATTGACATATCCACCAGTAAGTGCTTCTCCAAACATGCACGGATCTACATATTCCGCTTCATCCGCCGGGTTACAAATCAGATACAGTTTGGTAACAACACGTTTTCCGTTATTTGTAAGAGTTTTTCTTGCATTTGCAAGTCCCTTCGGGCTGAATTTGGTGATGTTATTTAAAACGGTCTTCGCTTTATTTGTTCCATCTTCATTTGTGGTTCCGATCTGACGGAAAATACCGATCGGACCGGTCTTTCCATCTCCATCCAGATAGCCTTTTACAAGACCGTCCTGCATTGCTTCCGAAAGAATTGCCCTAAAATACCGGTCTACGAATTCCATAGAAAGTTCACGGATTGCCTTCGGGATCACCAGATATGCAGAGAGCATATGAAGTTCAATATTCAGTGCTGAAATAGTTCCCGATAATTCGCCCTTGATTTCATCTGTAAGATCTCCCCATACTGCTGCACCTGAATGTGATGCTACAATCCATTTCTTTACATTTGCCGGTGCCATGTTTACCAGCTTCAAAATTGGAGATGCTTTTCTCACATCATCAAGGGTACGATCAATAATCTCTGTCGGAATAATATCAATCTGATTTGCTGTTACAGACTGCTTAATATCCTTGAATCCCTCATAGAATTTCTTTTCTTCCTGCGAGAGATTGCGAAGCCCAAGCTGCTTCTTGAATTCAGCATCATGGCTCGCTCTTTCTGCTTCTGTCACCACCTGGTTGATCAGATCTGCATGTGCTGCTTCCTCGATCATCTCGATCGACTGCATAATTGCATCTGCTTTCTGATCCGCCGGAGCGGTATCCAGAAGCTGCTTTACTTTGTCTTTTACTTCCTGGCTTAAACCTTCAATTTTCATTTTGCAATTTCCTCCTAACTAAAAAATGCACCCCAACCGGTGCCGTCATTCTGTCCCTTCTGCTGTTCAGTTTTAAACAACAGACTTAATTTTTCTACTACTTTTTCTGCCAGATCCTCTGTATCAATCTGTTGATTCAATTCTGGAGTTTTCAAAATTCCAGTCATTTGTGCCGGCTCAATTTCTTTTTCTAAAATCGCTTTCCGGATGCATTCAAATGCCGACTGGCTCACCCCTCCTTCTTCTGACTTCTCTGTTTTTGTGGCAAATCCATAAGATACAGCTTCTTCTGCTGTGATCCATGTTTCTTTGTCCATCAAATCCTTAACTTCATCTTCCGTGATATTTACACGATTCATATAAGCGTTCACAGAAGCCTGCGTGATTTTATCCAGGTCTTCTGCTTCCTTTCTAAGCTTCGCAGAATCACCACAAGCGCAACTCCATGCATTATGAATCATGAGCAAGGACGCTTCATTGATAATTCGCTCATCTCCTGCCATAAAAATGACCGATGCCGCCGAACACGCAAATCCATCACAGATTGTAGTAACCTTCATGTTGCTGTTTTTTAATATGTTGTAAATTGCTAACCCCTCTGCTACTTCTCCTCCATAACTGTTGATATGAACGTTAATTTCCTTCGCATCAAGTTTCTGCAATTCCTTTACCAATCCATTTGCAGATACATCACTTTCCAGCCACGGCCAAGATGTAATATCACCAAAAATATACAATTCCGCTGCATTATCGCCGTTCGTCTCTAAAGAATAATATTTCTTTGGCATTATAGTCTCCTTTCTCTATTATTTACTGTTTAACGGACAGCTCCGAGATAATTGGATCACCTCCTACTGATCGCGTTTTCTATGTTGCATTACCGCTTCCCTCCTCTCCATAATTCTTTGTCAGAGCTCTCGCCTGGCTGAATTCTGTATTCAGCACTGTGTAGCCTACCATTTCACGGAGTTCGTCGTAATTAAATCCAATTCCGCGAAGTTTATCCAGATTTGTTGCACTGTCTACAACATCCACATGCTTGAATCGTGCAAGCCATACCATAACTTTTTCATTCTTTGTGCAATAATCATTTTCACCGACTATGTAAGCCGTCAGCGTATCGTTGATCACTTCCGCCACCGGACCAACGGCATAGGTAATGAATTCGTTCGTGGCATCTGATTTTTCTGTTATATTGCCATTAAATACTGCTTCTGGAATATCAAAAGCATTTGCCACTTCATTATTGATTTGCAATGCCATTTTCGCCAGTTCTTCCGCCTTAGTTGCCGTGTTAATCTGCAACTGATCAATTGCCACATTGTCCGATTCCGTAAGCACAGCAAGCTCATCCGATTCCAGTAGAGCCTTAATTTTCTTAACATATTGATCCTTTGTCATTACTTTGTCTGTCCCATCTGCTTGCTTTTCCCGAAAGGACAAGGCGGACGTTCCAAGCTTTAATTTAAATCTCGGCATACTGGACATTCGCATCATTGCATTAACAGCATCCAGTGTTCGATCATACTGTCCAACTACGTTTTGCAGATACAGGCGAATTCTTGCATTATCATATTTTAGGTGTATCACCTCTGATGATCGCTTTTTTTTGTAAATCGGATAGTTATGTCCGGCACATGTCAATGTTATATTGCTATATGTTCGCTCAGTCAACACATTATTGCTAACATTCCAAGCTGAAGCCAGATAATATTTACCACCTAGTGGAATAATCAGCACTTCCTGTACCGTAAGAAGTTGTCTTACAACTTCCGTCCAGAACACAGTTCCGCACTCATGGTCATTAGGTTGTATATTCAGCCGATACTCCTGTTTATTTTTCTCTTTACTTTCTGTCTGTATCAAGATATCGGATTTAGCAATTGCCTTCGCGATCATCATAACTGCTTTTTCAATGGCCAACTTTGATAAATTCAACTTTTCCATATCCACCGCAATAATCTCGGTAAGAGACTGCATCTCCTTATCCCGTTGCCACAAAAATTTAAACATATTCTTCTCCTGTTAAATATATACGATCTGGACTTCCAGCTCATCTTTGCAGAACATTGCTACATCAAAAGCCATAAATCCATCATTTTTCCTTAGCTTCGGTTCAATTTTACCAAAGCTCTTGTTTCCAAATTTATCTTCAGACACGCTCGTATTATTTGTATACCATCGCATGATTGCAGATGGTCCAAAGTTAATCATGCCCTGCGAGAACATCGACTGGATGAATGGTGCGATAATACCAGTCGCTGATGTTATCTTTCGAATCAGACGGACTATTCCATGTGGGTTCTTCTTGTCTTCTATCGTCAGCCCGCGTTCTTCGAATGCCTGTTTGAACAATGTGTACCGGTAAGTATCCATTGCAATCTTCTTGACCTCGTAGTATTTCATCTGTTCCATACACCAGTCTGCGATCAGGTTCACATCAATTACCGGACCTGGAACAACCTCGAAGTCTTCAAACTCTGTCTGTCCTATATTTCTCAGTGGGAACTTTATAGAATCGATAAATGGAGAATCTGCACAGATCCATGTGTGCTGCCTCCAAATCCACTCACCTTCATCGGTCTTGGTTAGAATGCCGGCTGATGCAAAATCTCGAACATCTGCATAGTCCAGTCCAATCACTGCTGCCTGTCCTCTTGTATCCAATGTATTCCTTGGAATCTTCTGCTCCAGTTCTTCCATTGTCTCACCTTCATAGCAAGCTCGTAGGACATTCTGCCATGTTGTGACCGTTTCCTCTTCCTTCCGTGCCGATCTGTCCATTCGTTTCGTTATGAACTCCGCACGCTTGGAAGGGATCTTCTTCATCTCCAGATAATCATGCATAATCTGGTTCGCAAGAATCGGCATATACTCCATAGATGGATTAGCCTTATGCCATGCCTCCGGATCATCCACTTCCTTCATATCATCAATCTCGCATATGAATGGGTAGTATCCCAGCGGATTTTCTCCTGTCTCCAGGATCTCAGCGCACATTGCTGATATCTCATCCAGCGGGCCGTCTCTCACATATCCGTCCGTCGTGATGATAAATTCTCGTGAATGCTTAACTTTACCAAAAGAGGATTCAAATACATTTATCTGATCGTAATTCTCATATGCGTGAATCTCATTTAGCACCAGGCAGCCAGTTCTTTTACCATCCTTTGTCTTCGCGTTGGATGTGTTGTATTTCATTTCTGATCCGGTCGCAAGATTTGTTATCAACTCTTTGGTTACGGAAAATTTTCCTTTAAACTTCGGATTATCATGTAGCATATCATAAGCGACCTTGAAGGTATCTTTAACCTGTCCCTCTGAATTTGCTACAATTTCCACATGATAATTCTTCACTCCATATAGTGGAGTTTGAAAGAAATTAACTAGTGGAACAATAAATCCATCCTTACCATTTCCACGCCCTTCCTTGATGAAGAACTTCGAAAATACCGGGATGTCATCCTTATACATGAATGCAAATGCATAAATGAACTTTTGAAACGGAAACAGTTCATAGAAATTGGACTTGCAATACTGTAAGCAATTTCTATACGTTTTCTCATCAAAAAAAACATCGTTCCGCTTTAATGTCGGTTTTACGATGTTTTTTATCAGCAATTTTCTTTTTTTATTTATCCATTTCGGATGTACTTCGGCATATTTGATATAATCATCAATTTCTTTACAGATAACCATCCGTCGAACTTTCTGACTCTGGTACTGGCTCTTTCAACTTCAGATCTGCCAAGATCTTCAACATCGTGGCCGTGGTCTTTTGCAAATTGACTACAGACTCATTTGCTTTTTCCACTCTTACACCATTTCCATTGATAGTTTCATATCGAATTCCTTTACTTTTAATATCTGCAATCAGTTTCTTTTTCAGCGACCAATAATATACATAATCATCGATCAGATCCTTGTAGAATTCTGCGTTCATTCCACGAAGCTCCAACTGTCTCACCAGTGACTCTTTCATCTGCTTCTGTGTCAGTGTTTTCTTCCTCTGAGCCAATTTTTCACCCC
>ERZ894220.194-NODE-194-length-70886-cov-13.451_pt1 | contig 70886 bp, 61 predicted proteins | sample MGYA00380292_ERZ894220 | MGnify/ENA primary metagenome ERZ894220 (study PRJEB32331, sample SAMN06328446) | human gut metagenome | biome: human gut microbiome; feature: stool | host: Homo sapiens | collected 2014-12-05 ... | reverse complement strand
GAAAATGGGGCAAAAGTCAGTAAAATCAAGTGTTTTCAGTTTGCTCAGCAGACACTAAATACAATATGGTTATTAAGTGAATTTTTAACAGGTTATATGATTATTATATGCGGAGAAGATTACATGGTTTCAAAAGCTTTTGGAGCGATATGTTCAAAGATAATAACCCTTGCCATATGTATTATGCTAAAGAGATTTTTTGAAAAAGAAACCATTGTGAATTTACCTCAAAAATACAATATACTATTGTTGCTAATCCCTACAGGAAGTATGTATATTATATATAATATTTTTATGCTAAGTGTTAAAATAAATGGAACAAGGATTATAGAAGGTGCTTTTGCTAGTTTAATTTTATTATTAGGCCTAAATACTTTGATTTTTAAGGCTTATTTATTACTTTCTAAAGAAAAAGAGTTGGAAAAGTATAATGCTGTATATGCAAAGCAGTTAGAGGTTTGTGGACGAAATATTAATGAAAGAGAAAAAATTATGCTTGAATTTCGCAATGCAAAGCATGATATAAAACAACACTATACTGTTTTGTTAAAAATGTTACAAAATGATATGAACGATTCAGCGATACAATATCTTTCAAAATTGCTTTCGCTTGATCCACTTGAGGAAATGAACTTTTCAAATACTCAAAATATTATTGTTGATTCCTTAGTTAATGTGAAGTTGACAATTGCAACGGATGCCAATATTGATATAAGATATGACATACATATTCCTCAAGAACTTCCCTTTAGTAGTGCAGATTTAAGTGTTTTGTTAGGAAATTTACTTGATAATGCAATTGAAGCATCTTTAAAAATACCTATTCAGCAAAGAAGTTTAAAACTTTTTATCAGATATGAGAATAATATTTTAATTATTACTATTGTTAATTCTTTTGATGGAAAGTTAAAAAAAGATGATTCAGGGAGAATATTAACCAGTAAAAGAAATCAGATTAATCACGGAATGGGGCTTAATTCGGTTAGGAAAATTGCAGAAAAATATCATGGAAATATTGTCATTGAAGTGGATGAACATATTTTTAAAGTGAAGGTTATATTATGTGATTTAAAGGAAAAGTTACATGGAGACTCTTAAAAATTACATGCAAAGTGAAAACGGAAATTAATATGGTATAATCAATAAAAATAATTGATTAAGTATAAGGAGTTTTTTATGGAAGAAAAAAAAGCAGTATTAAATAAGAGCGTAAATATCATGGCTAAGTTTGCCATAGCAGCAGCAAAATTGTCGGTAAATTCTCGCTGTGTTTGTATTTATCATCAGCCAAAGATGCCGGAGGTGTTAAGTTTGGGAAAAAATAAATGGAAAAAATAGCAATAATATTAACAGATTATATAAAGAGAAATACAAAAATAACAAAAACAGAATATGAAATATATCATTATGGGTTTCAGGTAGGAATTGAACTTTTGATTTTTTTAATATCAGCATTAATAGTAAGTGCCTTTCTGGGAATGATTGAAGAGTGTATAATATTTTTGGTAGTGTTTATACCGGTGCGATCATATGTTGGAGGATTACATTTGAAAAGTTTTCGTATGTGTTTTATTCTCTCATGTTTGGCACTATTTTTGACATTAGAATCGGTTCAAAATCTTTCAATTCCAATAGAAATTGCCTTTATACTTTCGATAATGGAGGAAATAATAATTTTCTATGTTAAACCTATCAAAAATTCAAATCGTCCAGTTGCAGAAGAACAGGAAAAAGTTTTTGGAAAAAGATTGCAGTATATTTTGTTGACTTTATTTATAATAAATTCGTTTTTTTTTATTTTCAAAATATACAATTTTTTACTTACAATTACATATACTTTTAGTATAATTATTATTTCACATTTTGGGGGGAAGGTAAAGACAGCTCAAAAAGAGAATAAATGTATAAAGAAAAAAATGTTTCAATACAAATACTGGAATCAATAATCTGGTATATAATAAAAATGATAGGCGGTGTATGATAAAGGTCGGCGTTATGTTGCCGACCTTTTGTTGTATTTTATACAATATTATAAAAATAAGGAATTAGCACTAAAAATATAAGTTTCTGGATTGAATTTTAAAAGCCAGAATGAGATATAAAGAAACACAATCTGATTTGTTAAGAAGGCAATAAGTTTGTGGGGCTGTCTGCTTTAGAGAATGCCTTTTTGGTTGTTTCCCATGATTTCAGTTTTTTGGATAAGATAGCAAATCGAATCTGTGATATAGATAACCATACAATCACAAAATACTTTGGTACCTACTCAGAATTTTTGCGGAAGAAAACACTGTTAAGGGAGAATTATGTTCGACAGTATGTTGCACAACAAAAACAAATAAAAAAACAGAGGAGTTTATACGGAAGAATATAGCAGGTCGAAAGGCAAAGATGGCTAGGGGGCGACAAAAACAGCTTGACCGGATGGAAAAAATGGAGGCACTTGATCAAAAGGAAATTATTCCACATTTTCATTTTCCGGTATTGTCGTTGACAAATACAGAGCATCTACTGGTAAAACAATTAGCAGTTGGTTATCATTATCCTGTTTTATCGCAGATAGAGTTTAGCATCAGGGGAGGGCAGAAAGTAGTAATCACCGGTTTCAATGGGATTGGGAAATCCACATTATTAAAGACACTTATTGGACAAATTCCTTCCATGCATGGAACGTATCAGTTTTCGGAACAGGTAAAAATAGGGTACTTTGAGCAAGATTTAATCTGGGAAGACTCCGAACAGACACCGATTCAGATTGTTGCTAATGCCCTTCCTGATGTGGTGAGGAATGATATTCGGAAGTATCTGTCACGATGCGGAATTTCTAGCAAACATGCAATGCAGCCGATCGGAACGCTAAGCGGAGGAGAACAGGCAAAAGTAAAAATGTGTTTGCTCACTCTGGTTCCTTGTAATTTTTTGATTCTAGACGAGCCTACAAATCATTTAGATGTGCAAGCAAAAGAGGCCTTGAAAACAGCTCTTTCGGATTTTGATGGGACAGTACTTTTGGTATCACATGAGGATGCGTTTTATCGTGACTGGGCACAGAGAGTAATCAACATTGAAAAAAGATAAGGTAGAAAGAGAATGGTGACAGACTGTAGGGGAAAGAAAATTGTAGCTTGGCAGATTGCCTTCATACCAAAGCCAGAGAAAAAACTCAACTTTATTTCACAAATGAAGTTGAATTTTTATATCAGCTCATATGTAAACATATCTTAAATTTTTTAAAAATAGTGGAATGAGAATATAAAAAATGAATATTTGGAGATTTTTCAGGAATCTCAAAGAGACAAAGGTGTAGAAAATGCTGAAGATCTGAAAGTTTCCATTTATTTATAAGTGATGGATAATTGGGTATTATTTTACACTGGAGAAAGAAAATGGATATATTAAATTTTATAGAGGATACTCCCTTAGCAAAAATATATAGATATTACGTTATGCAGACGGAGGAATTCATACGGGGAACTTTTATACCTGTTTATGAAATTTTAATTAAAAAAATGTTGTTGACAGTTTTAACATCTAATGATAGGATAGAGTCGTATTCATTTATGTACAAGCAAATTTGTGCAATGAATTTTTATTCTGCATGGCAGCAGAAGAGTTACTTTGGCATAGTCTGCAATAAAATATAGGAATAAGTTTAAGACAAGGTATAGAAAGACAAATACCTTGTCTTTTTTTGCGTGTAGAAAGGAGGAACATACCTAAAATTTGCAGACAGAAAGGAGAGAAAATGGCAGAGATAAAATTATTTGATACCTGGACATTTCAGGAACAAATGCCGGAACCATTCAGCCAGTTTTTACAAAAAGAAGGATTACGAAAAACTACTACTATGGTGGAATGGCTTTCCCAGTATAATCAGGGAAGACAGGCAACACTGCATCCCCCTACATTGAGGGCAATGCTCAATATTGCAGGGATTTATTTGAAGCAAACAGAAGGAGCCCTTGGATTTCAAAAAGGAAATTATGATTTGTTGAACTTCTATTGTATGGAATATGTAAAGGGAAATCAACGCCACGCATTGGTTTATAATCCGATCAGTGCAAAAATACGTGGTATCTGTAAAACAGAAAAACAAACATATAAAGCTCTGGATTTTGTTGAAAGAAACGTCAGTGACGGAGAGGAAGTTCTGGCAATGCTTATTTATGTCAGTCTGGAAAAGAAAGAAGCATTATATAACCTGGAGTTTGCTCAAAATTTTATTTTATTCATGCAGCAAATGAAAGAAGGCTGGAAAAATGGAAAACTTGCATTAAAAGCGGCTTTTCTTTGTTGTGATAACCTGTACCGGAGAGTAGAAAATGTACAGGATTTCAACAATGAAGGAATTCCGTTGGAGAAAAGTCAGCTTGGAAAGAATGGTATGGAACAACTTTCGAAACTTGCAATCGAAAGCGAACTATACGCACCAAACGATGCGATCAAAGGTATATTTCAGATTTTGGGAGAAACGAAGAAAGCAAGAGAATGGACGTTAAAAGAATTAAAGAAGATTTACGGGCAGCACTGGTCGTTTCCAAAGGATTATGAGGATCGTATTCCACAGTTTCCAGAGGATATGAAAGTCGGGGAATATGCGCAGGATATTCTTTCTGCAATTGTAGAGTCACCTTTCCGGAAATTTATGATCACCGGAAATGCAGGAACAGGAAAAACGACAGATGCACAGATGATTGCCCAGATTTTAGGTGTTCCTTATTTTGCTTTAAACTGTGGACCGGAAACCGATGAAAGTACACTGGTGGCAGGAATTTATCCAAATTCCAGGAAAAAGACCGAAGATAGTATGAAGTTTCCTTCTTTACAGGAATTTGTTACAGATCCGATGCAGGTATTAGAAGAAGTAGCCCATACAAGAAAAGAAGGGATTACCAAAAGCGAAGCCTTTCGGGAACTGTTAGATGCAGTGTATCAGTCCGGTTACCAGAAAGCAAAAAATGAAGGGGATTTTGTAATGCAGGAATCGGAAATCATAAAAGGCTGCCGAATGCCTTCGGTGATTGAAATTATGGAGGCTTCTCTTATTGTAGAGCCGGGGACACTTGGAAAACTTAACCGGTTATTAGATGACTCCAGGAAACTGGACCTTCTGTACGGGGAAGTCGTAGAACGACATCCAAATGCAATTATCATCATTACGACCAATCTGAATTATGTTGCAAATAGGGAATTTGATTTTTCCGTGGTATCCAGAATGAACAAAGTGCAGCATCGGAAGGATTTAACAGAGCAACAGTTGGCAGAACGTGCCATGTTTCGTACAGGCTGCAAGGATATGGAAGTTTTAAAACAGATGGCAAAGGTAATGAAACGACTGGATACAGTCGTAAAAGAAGAATTTGGAAAAGCCGGACTTTGCGGCTACCGGGAATATGAAAACTGGGTATATGAATATATGCGCACCCAAAATCTTGTAAAGGCTGCAGAAGATACGGTATTATCCAAGCTTGCATCCGATGAAGAAGATAGGGATATGCTCCGGCAGGTATGTATGGAGATTTATGTAGAGCAAGGGAAGGGATCTGTATGAGAAGTAAAGAAATAGGAAATAGCAGGCAGACAGAGAATCGCTTGCTGCGGGATATGAAAGTATTTTCTTCTCCTCAGTTTTTAAGGTTAGTGCAACGGATTGGAAAAGAAATTACAGATAAGCATGATGCACAGATCCGGTTTTATTCCGATGCAACGGATCACAGGGCCGGTTATTTTGAGGGGCGATATATTTATATCAATACCATGAATATGCTTACACAAAGTTTTCCGACTTTGGATTTGAGAAGCAAAAGCCTGATAGGCGTGGAAGGACATGAATGCGGACATCAGAATTACAGCAGTATCTATCTGAGACGGAAATATATAGATGGAATTGCAAGTGGGATTTTATATCCAGCCTGGCCGCTGCCGGAGACGGAGCGAGAAACTGGATTTTTACAAAGTATGAAAGAGGGTTTTCAAAAGAAAGATGCGGTTCTATTAGGACTCTATCTGCAAACAGCCGGAAGGCTGCATGGATATCTGGAAGATGCCTTTATCGAAGAACAGATGTGCAGAAGGTTTCCAGGAAGTATCCGGCAGGGGATTTTGCAGAACCGTAAAAGGAATATGGAGCAGATTTCTAGTCTGAAAAGCCAGATTGTACAGAAGAAATCAAAGCTGAAGATTATGTTACTTCTGTTGGTGCAATATATGTTTACCCATAAGGTCAACGTATGGGACGGAGAAGTTGCAGAATATATGGAACTGCTTAGAAACTGTATTCCGGTTCTTTTGAAAACGACTGTTGATATGGGGGAAAGCGCAAGGTATCTTGCAACAAACCAGATTTTATTGAAGTTGTGGCCTTTGCTTTTAGAAGAAGCGGAAGGTATGGAAAGAAAAATAAAATCGACAGGAGAAAACAAAGAGAGCGTATTGAAACAGGCTTTTGATGAGTGGAGAAAAGATCTGCCACAATACTCGGAAGAACCTTCCTGCAGGGAAATCCGCATGGAGCGAAAGGAAGCTTCGGATGTTCTTTGGAATGGTGGAGAACTGAAACGTACTTTTTCAGAAGAAATGCAATCCATTCAAATGGAAAGAGAAAGTGTAGTAAAAGAGAAGGAAAGGCTGACAGAAGAAAAGACAGAGCCTTTGCTTTCTGAATTGGAGCAAGAAACTGTAAAGACAATTGATATTGGAAGAAAACTGCACAATATTTGTCTGGAATTAAAAAGAGAAGCAAGGGAAAAGGGATATGAGGAATGGATGAGGGAGCGTTTGAAAGAGATTTTAGAAAATACGGAGTTTACACCTGTGAACCGGGAAATTAAAAAGCGTGTTTTCCGAAAAGAAGTCATTTCACAAACCGTATATCAAAAATATAGAATTTTTCAACCGCAGATAAAACATACTTTAATGAAAATGAAGCAGGATTTACTACCGGTTTTAAAAAGGAAGAAAACCCATATTTTGCGTTACCAGTATATAGGAAAAAGATTGGATATGGCACATCTTTGGAATCCTGAAAAAAGAATTTTTCAGACCAAAATCCCTTCTCAAAACATGGATACAGCGATTGGATTTTTATTGGACCAGTCTGGTTCCATTGACAGCAAACGGTGGGAAACCTCTGTGCTGACAGCCCTTTGTGTGGTGGAATTTGCACAGGTATTTGGGATACCGGTATGTGTGAACGGACACTGCACAGGGAGAGAGCATATAGGAAGGAAACGAGAGGAAATTGTGTGTTTGCATTCCTATTTAGAGTTTGGTGAGAAAGAGGAAGGCAAGTACCGGATTTTGGATATGGAGACAGGCGGAGCCAACAGAGATGGGGCGGCCCTTCTTTACATGGCAGAAAAAATGGTAAAAAGAAAGGAAAAGATGAAAATCCTGATTTTTTTCTGTGATGGACTTCCAAATGCACAAGGCTATGGCGGAAAAGTAGCAAGGGAAGATTTACAGAAGGTACAAAGGCAGCTGAAGCAGAAACAGATTACTTTGTTTGTGGCAGCGATTGGAAGGGATCAGGAGGATATTCAAAATATTTACGGGAATGCCTGTATCAATGCGGAGAATCTGGAACAGCTTCCGCATCAGATTGTAAAGAAACTTTTAGAATACATGGGATAGAGAAACAGGACAAGGGACTTTTTCAGGTCTCTTTTTTGATTGGAGGAATTATGGAGCAGAAAAAAGAATGGATTGAGGATTTCTGGCGTACAGGGTATGCAATCCGTCTGGGAAAAGACCAGTATTTTCAGGAAATCAGAAACAAACGTATTGTAACCGCAAAAATTTGGAAAGCCGCTTTCTTTCAAAGCTTAAGAGAAGCTGAGATATTTGCTCAAAAACATCTTTGGTATACGGGGATGGATCCGCAGATTTGCTACCGTGCTTGGGTACTGGTATCTATTGAAAGTGAAGAAGAACAGGAGTTGTTTTGGAATGGAAAGCAGTTTGTCCCGGAACTTGGGAAGGCAAAACTTTTTTCCAGTTCGCAGGAAATGCAGACTTATGTAAAACGTTTGGGACTATCCAGACAGACTTATCCGGAATTATTGCCGGTAGAGAAAAAACAGATGAAAAATGCAGCGTAAGGAGGAAACAGGATGGAAATTAAAAATTTAGCACAATTAAAACGGGTTATACAAGAGAAAAGAGAATTTATTATCAGAGCACACCGACAGGAAAAATTTTTAGGACAGAAGAGAATACCTAACGTGGTACAAAGCAATGGATTTTATTCTGTCATATCCGGACAGCCGGAGCATGAGGTCAGTTGTGCAAATCATGGAAAAGGAAGCTGGATTGATTTTGGGAAAGCAACTCAGTGGGAATTTCAGGAGGAGACATGCAGTATGTATTTGCCGGAAATGGAGCATATACCTGAAAACCTGATTTGGACGATTGAATTTTGCAAGGATAAAAAGAATATCCCACAAAAACTTTCCTGCTCCATTCTCTGTAATGCTTATTATCATGGGGAATTATTGCTGCCAGAAGCAATAAAAACCTTCCCGGAGGCACTGGAATATGCGAAGGACCATTTAGATGAAATTCCATTAGGAGAAATGAATTATATAGAAAACAGTGATGTACTCGATCAGGAGAATTGTGAGCTGGTAGCTGCCGATTCGGAAGAAATTCCAGAAGACAGCAGCAAAGAAAACGGTTTGAAAAGCTCCAAAGAGGAATGGTGGAGGATCATTGAAGGAATAAAAGAATATGAAAGCAGACTGGCAGAACAGGGAAGGACAGAAGATGCAGAAAAGATTGCCAGAGGTATGGACTTTTTCTATCCAAATGATGTTGTAACGGAGATTTTGAAAGATGGAGATGGAAGAATTTCTGGGATAAAAAGAGGAGAAATTTCTTTATCAGATGACGATTATTATCTAGCAGATACCCAGGAACCTTATTCCTTCCGTCAAGTTACTTGGGAGGATATTCTTAGAATAATGGAGGAATATTCCAAGAATGGTTATCTGCCTCCCATCTTTTCAAAGGGAACGATTATCTGGCTTTCAGAAGAATATGAGGGCGATTCCAAAACATCAAGATTTTACTATCCGATGCAGCTGCCACCATGGAAAAGTCTGCAAATGATCCGAAAGTTGGATTGCTGGTATGCAGATACCGATTTGGATCGTAGGGAATATGCAGAAGAATATCAAAGGATTGTATCTGGAATTTTGCATGGTCTTGTGATTTTAAACCCGAAAAAACTCGCATTAGAAGAGGTGATTAAAGAATGGGAAGTGAATTTTACAGAACCCGAAAAAAGTGGGTATCGAGCAGCCTTTGATGAAATTCGTAAAGGTAAAATCCCAATTGTTCGGGACTGTAATTACATAACAGATTAACCACAAAAGAAAGAAATAAAGGGCTGTGCAAGACAGCCCTTTCCAGAAAGGAGAACAAATGGATATATTAAAAGAAAAAATAGATGCAAACAGTTTTCAGACTATGAAGCATATCATTTTCCTTACCTCAACAAAGAATGATAAGATACGGTATTTTGAAAAAGAAGAGGCAGATAAACGTTTTCTTCCAATAGGGAAAGAACAAAAGGAGGAAGACGCTTATACTTTTCAGTATCCGGGTGAGATGCTGGAGAGGTATGAAGAAAAGATAGGGGATACTGTTCAAATCCGCAGGGCACTGGCATTTGCCCTTGTAACTATGTCTGATTTTCATGAAGCACAAATGTATGTGGGAACACAATATGAAAACTTTCTGAAACGGATAGAACGAGAAGCGAAAACCGATATTTATCTGGCAGGAGCTATGTGTTTTTTAACTCCGTCTGAAAAGAAACAAAAGTTTTATTATGAACGGATTAAAAGTTATTCATACAAAGAACTTGCAGAATGTATGTGTATCCTGTTTTTATTCAAAGGGAAAAAAGAAATCTGGGAAATGCTAAAAGAAAATGTATGCTCTTTCTTTGAAAATGAAAGAGCAGTAAATATCTTCCAAAATGCTGAAATGTATATCTGGTTTTTCAGAACTTATGAAAAGGAAATTAAAAAAGAAAGAAAACAGATATTTTCGAGATTAAAACTTTTGGTGAAGATGCAGCATACCCACGTAAAAGAACGTTCAGAACTATTTCAACAGATGCGAAAGGCAGGTTACCAAAAAGAAGAAATTTTTTATTTAAACCTGCGGATGCTGCAGGCTGCAAAGGAAGACAAGTTAGAAACAGTAAGCCAGATAACATGGGAGCGTGCTTCAGAAAGTTTTTGCATTTTTATATGTAACCAGGAAAAGGAATATTCGGAGGAGCTTTATCAGCTTTGCAGGGAACTAATACAAAAGCATCGTTCTTATGAAATCAAAATCGGCGGATATGATGGGATTTTAGGCGCCATGAAATGGCAGGTAACTGTTAAAAATTCCAAGATATATGCACTGCTTCATACTTATGCAGGAGAGCGACAGGCAAATCCTAGCTGGTTTTTTATTCCATCATGTAAAACACAGGCAAAGAAAATCTTTTCTCTGTTGGGGAAAAAGGATTTTGATAAAAAAATACGGGAGACTTTATATAATCAGTCTTTTACGGAACAGGAACTTCAGGAGTATCTGAAGATTTATCAGGAATTGACAGATGTAGATTATATTCAACAGATGCTGCAAGAAGAGAACTATCAAAATCATAAAATTTTTGAGACATTTGCAGAAAAGAATTTCTTAGATCCCCGACAGATTATAAAAGAATTGCTTACAAAGGGAGAAGGAAAAGCGATTTCTGAATGGGAAGAACCGGAAAAAAAGAAGTATGGCTATATTCTTTCCTATATCGAAGATTTGGATACGGATTTAAAATTTCAGACTGCAAAACTTCTTTTGGATAACCGATCCATGGAAGAAATCAGAAAAGAAGGAAAACGAAATTTCTTATGGAAGAGTGTCGGAATTCAGGAATTTTATTACAGACGGGAATATGATAAGATGAATTTTTTGAAACTTCATTTGCAACCAAACCAGGTCCTGCAGTTGTTTTTCTGGATAGAAGAATCTGTTTATCGGTTTCAGCCACAAAAATATTTTGTTTTTCTTTTAAAAGTCTTGGAAAAAGAGGAAAATCTTATTTGGCTTCCGAAAGAACAGGCACAGGACTTTTGGAAAAAACTAATGGAGCTTGGGATAGAAGAAGCTGGAAGTAAGAAATTTAGAATGCTATACATGGAGAAAGAGGAACGGGAGAAGTTTTATAAAGAACAGGAAGAAACAGCAAAACAGAAAAAAGTGGCTGAACTGGAAAAGCAGACAAAAGAAGCATACCAGCATTTTTGGAAACTGCAGCAGGAGAAAACAGCAGAAGAGATTTTTTGGAAAATCGATTCACTTTTCTATTCTTATCAAAAAGAAGCCTATATAAAAGCAACGGTTCAGTTCCTAAAAAAATATTTAGAAAAAGTGGGGTGGAAATTACCAAAAGCAGCAATTTGGGAATATTTAAAACTGCTATTAAACTTAGGGAAAAAAGAAGGGATAGAGATTGCAACGATAAAAGAGTGGTTGATAAAAACGGAGGTAGAAGATGCTTACGACGGTGAAGGAACACATGGAGATTATTAAGGGATTGGAAGGACTTGGCTGGTAGGAGATTTTAGGATTTTCAAATCAACAGCTCCTTCCTTTTACAAAAGAAATTGATACAGAGAAAAAGAGAAGAATATTAAAACAGCTTCCAACTGAGTATGGAAAGAAATTGGTTGCCTATCCGAAATTTCTTTCAAAGATTATAAGTCTACTGGAAGCAGGAATTTCAGCCTATAGAATAGAAATGTTTATCGGCGGTGCCGATGAAAAACTATTTGCCCGTTCCTATGAGGAGTTGGAAGCAGCTTTGAAAACAGAAGCAATTTCAGACAGATACGTAGCTATATATCTGCAATATTATTTTTCCAGTCATTTGTCCGAAAAAGAGTGCAATATATTAAATAGAAACATGGAGTTTTTTGAAACATATTGTGATAAAAAGCTACAAAATTTAACTCCTTCAGAAAGAATGGTTTTAAAAGAACCCATTTTTACAGGAGAATTTTTAGGAATAGCGATTGCAGAGGAGAATTTCTTTCAGGATTTAGGGAAAGGGAAGGTATTAGAACTTTTGAAGTATTTGTCAAAGTTTCAATTGCCGATGCTAAGTAAAGAGGCATACAGACAGATTGTTAAAAATGCAGAAGAACTTTATCCGCTATTAAGAGAAATCATACCTCGTTTACATAAAGGCATACGATCTTGTTTTTTGACAAGGTGGCTGGAGAATGAACAGTTATTGTTTGATTTAAACAGATTTGTAAGACAAGGATGGATTTCGCAAGGGAATTTCTATACAAGAGCAGGGTATATACAAGAGGTTTACCGGTATGCCATAAAAGCGGTGGACCGATTGAAATATTATCAGGAGTCAGTACTTCTTTATGCAGTCAAACATCAGAAAAAACACTTTTTGAAGTTGTATGAAGAAAATACAGAACTGTTTCTTGAACTTCCATGGAATTCTATTTTATTTCAAAAAGCATTTTATGAGGAGTATGTCAATCTAAATACATTAAATTTTCAAAATTTAAAGGAATGCAGAAAAATAAAGGAATGTTCTGCTATAGAAAAGACAGATATGCTACAAAAAGAGTATACTTTTGCGGAAATAAAATTATTTGCTGTCTGTCCTGACAGAGAGTATATCCGTTTGTACCACAAACTAAATTATAGAAGGGTAGACGATCGGTTGAGAGTTATGCAGGAAGTGGTGAAAAAGAGACTCTTGGACAAGGTAACCAGCGAAGAAACGCTGGAAAGAGTTGCGGCTTTTTTATCCCACAAACCATTATCTAAGTGGGTGAAAGAAGAATTGGGAAATATTTCCGGCCTAGTAGGGATGGATATACTAGATTTGTTTATTTCCTGGGAAGAAGTTGTACGTTTTCTTCCAGAAGTGAAAAATGGTTTCCAACTGCGGTATTTGATAGCAAATAAAGAAAAATTAAGTGGATACCCAAATTTTCAGTCTGCCTATGCTGAACTATTAAAAAATGATCCTCACTGGGAATGGATGAAGAACACTTTTGCTTTCTCCGATTCGTTTATCAGAGAGCATGAAGCAAATATCCAGACATTTCTGGAACAAGGCGGTTCTGAAATTTTGTATGAATTTTATAAAGGAGATACCGGACAGACAGAAATGCTGCGTAGATTGTTGGTCGCAGAGCTTATGGGGAAATTTAAAGACTTAAAATACCATGATACAGATCTGGAAAAGGAACTTGCTTTTCCGATTTCAGAAAAACAGATGAAACTGTGGGCAGAAAATCTGCAACTTCAGAGAAAGGAATGGAAGATCTGGGAAGAAGACCGTTTTCTTCCGGTGATGCAGATTGGGGAGCTGCCGGATAAAACCTGTTTGAGTTACAAGACAGGAATGTATCGAAAGTGTCTGCTATCCTGCTTTGACAGTAATAAGAAAATTATATATATTTCTTATCAAGGTAAGATTGTCCTTAGGGCAATCCTTCGGCTTACAAAAGCGTCTGAAGAAAAAATGGAAAGGGAGAACAAAGAATTTCAATTTGTAGATTTTACAAAGGATACGGGAAAGAAAGAGAAACCAGAGCAACTGGTTCTGTTTTTGGAAAAAGCCTATGTAAAAGGGATTTCAGACAGATTGGAACAGGAGATGTTTAAGCTTCTTTTTCGTATGGTAAAGGAAAAAGCAGGAAGACTCAACATCTCATTGTTGATCAGTCGTGATTACTTTGGGAACATTCCAAGTGGACGGTTTCAAAAAGAGAGCAAATACATCTATATTTCGGCTACCAAAGGAAAAGAGCAGTATTTGGACTCCCTAGGTGGAAATCATGGAATTGCTTCTGAAGGAAAATACCTGAAAGCATCGGTCTACCATCCAATATCCCCGGAAAAGTGTGATTATGAAAGAATGGAGGGAGAGAAATTCTCTGAAATATCATAGAAAATTCAATTTGTCAGGTCCTATGAAGTTTGATATAATAATCGTAACAAGAGAGTGACTGGTTGTAGAAAAGAGAGGAATTTACGTGGAACATACAAAAGCAGATATTATATTTAAAGATTTTTGGCGGAATAATGAACGGTTTGCTGATCTTTTCAATGTAGTTGTGTTTGGAGGGAAAGAGGTTATTAAGCCAGAGGCATTGCATGAAATGGATACGGATGTTTCCGGTGTCATTCAATTAAAAGATTATAAGGAAACGTTATCCAGAACAAGAGATGTCATTAAAAAGACCGCTTATGGAGTAGAATTTGTTGTTCTTGGAATTGAAAGCCAGCAGCATATTCATTATGCCATGCCGCTGCGTCATATGGTGTATGATGCAATGAGTTACCTGAAGGAATATCAGGAAATTACACGCAAATATAAAAAAGATACCGGGAAAAAGACAGAAGATGAATTTTTATCAAAGATGAAAAAAGATGACCGGCTTCATCCGGTTATCACATTGACAGTGTATTATGGAGAAAAACAGTGGGACGGACCGTATTGTCTGAAAGATATGATTGTAGAAATGCCGGAAGAAATTGCCGCTATTTTCTCAGATTACAAAATGAACCTCTTGGAAGTACGGGATTCAGACCGATATGTGTTCAATAATACAGATGTTCAAAGTGTTTTTGAAATTACCAGGGAAATCTTTGCCGGCCATTTTGAAAAAATTCAGGAGAAGTATGGAAACAAGGAGATGGGTTCAGATCTATTAACAGTTGTCGGTCAGATGACAGGATCAAAGGAACTGATTCGTATGAGTAGAAATATGGAGGTAAACAGTATGTGTGAGGCATTAGAAAAGTTGAAAGAAGAAGGAAAATTGGAAGGCATTGAAGTGGGAAGAGAAGAAGGTATAAAGGAAAATAGAAAGGAAGTTATTCTTACCATGCTGCAGAATAATTATCCGATTTCTGAGATTTGTAAACTTTTGAATATCCCCGAAGAAGAGGTATTAGAAATAAGGGATAAAAAATAATATCGGTTTTCCCCAAGTGAAGTAAAAGGAATGGTGGTACATTTAAAGGCATCAAAAACAATGGATTTTTGGTGTCTTTTTACAATGTATATAAGAAAAGCCTTGCACATTGATAGTTAAAATGGATATAATTTGTATATCAATTTAAGAAAGAAGGGAAGTAATGAAAAAGTTAATTTTAATAGGTATTGTTGCTTTAGTTGTCTTTATGATATTAAAAGCCCTCCTTGTGATAGTAAGCAAGATTACAGAAAAAGCATTTAAAGTTTCAGATAAGAAAAGAGATAGGTTCGAATTTCCTCTTTCAGTAGCAATCCAGTTGCTTTTTATTTTAATATGGTTAATGAGTTCGGAGGGTGTAGCAAATAAATTTGGTTTGAATAATTTAGAATTTTACATATCCTTTTGTATGATAGGAATTTTTTGTGTATTCTGGTGTTATTTCTCTTGGGACATGGAACATATTTTTGTTAAACCATGTATATCCAAGAAACGGAATAGAATGATAAAGAAAATATCCATTTATGCATCAATATTTATTTTTGTCATAATTCAAGGATATTTTCAAACACTTCATGCAATGGATCCGGAAAGTGAAATAAATATGATGTTTTCTGTAACTAATTATTCGATAGTTGTTGCTATAATTGCATTAGATAGGATAATGAATCAAATTGTTGCATATATTGAAGAAAGAAAAAAAAGAAAAAAAGAAAATGTATGTATTTGTTGCCCTCTTGCATTTCAAAATAAAATTGATCAAGACAAGATATAGTGTTATTTTGTTGACTTGACTACTATATTGTGTTACCATAAACTTGTAGTTCAGTTTTATTCTTCATAAAGAAGAATTGTAATTTTTTTCTGACCATAAGGTTAGAATGAAGTTTTGAAGTTTTGATACTTAATTAAAAAGCGCGTATATCAAAAGCATTCAGGAAGAAATTCTTTGAGTGCTTTTTTTATTGCCTTTTGGAAAGGAGAAGAAAGAAAAATAAAAAGCAGAGAGAACGATATGAAAATCAGAAGGGATTTTTGTATCGTTTTTTTGTATATGCAGAAAGGAGTGTGACAATGTGCAGGAAAGTGATTTACAGCGTGCAAGTAAAATTTTGCGCACAGAATTTGGTTCCGACTGGAAACAGATTGTACAGACGTTAGGAACAAGAGAGCTTACGCATTGCGTAGGACAAGACCTGACTTCTTTTATGGCATTTCCGGAACGGGCAGAAGGCGGCAGCAATCAGTGGAGAGGAAATTGTTCCCCGCAGGTTGTAGCGAAACTCATTCAGTTTGTAAAAAAATGCAGGCGATATGAAAAGAAGAAGGATTTTTTATTTTTGGATCCCATGAGTGGTTCTGGGACCAGTCAAGATGTGGCAGAGGAATTGCATATTCCCTCTGTCTTATACGATTTAAACCCACATCCGCCAAAGGGGATTGGAAACTGGAATGCATTAAAGGATGAAGTTGCGCATAGTGCAGACCTGATTTTTTTCCACCCACCTTACCATGATATTATCCGGTATTCCGGAAATATGTGGGGCAGGCCGCATGAAGATGATTTGAGCAGATGTGAAAATTATGAAGATTATATTGAAAAACTGAACTATGTGATCAAAAAACTGTATTTCAGCCTAAGACAGAATGGGTATCTGGCAATTCTGGTAGGAGATATCCGGCAGAAAGGCATCTTTCATTCTATTGCAGCAGATATGCTTCATATTGGAAATATGAAGTCCTGGATTGTTAAGGGGCAGTTTCACTGCACTTCCAGTAAGACACAGTATTCCGGAAAACCCTTTATTCCTATTGTGACGGAAACATTGGTGCTTTTTCAAAAAGAAGAAATTCTTCTTGTACCATTTTCAATTAGAAGGGAAGGAATATTCCAGATACAAGAACAGGACTCCATTGCACTGACGTGGTTTCATTTATTGCGGATGACACTGGAACAGTTAAATGGACATGCAACGTTAAAGCAGCTATATCAGGAATTAAGAGAGCACCCGAAAGCCAAAAAGAATAAAAATTATGAGGCGAGAATTCGGGCAACTTTATATGAACATGCCGATTGTTTTCTGCCTTTAGCAAGAGGAACGTTTCGGCTAAAATACCGATAGGAAAGAGGTGTGTATGAAAGATGAAACAATGGCAGGATATTATCAGCTGCTGATTGCAATCTTTTGTAATCTGAATGCAAGAGAAGCAAGATATCTTTATGATTATGGACTGGCTCACCCAGTCTGCAGAAGAATGATGTATAGAAAATTAAAGCATCAAAAACAAGGAGAATGTCTTTCAGAGGAAGAAATTTTAGAAAGGCTGGATCAGTTGGAAAAGAATGGATGTTTTTACAGAGAAAAGAAAGGAGCGTGAGAATATGCACCTTCATAAACTGGCAGATCTTCTGTCATTTCATGAGGTGGCAGTTGGAGGAACCCTTCCCCAGACAGAGTATTATCGTGAAAAGCTGAAAAGACTGCATCCTATGCAGATGCTTTCGTCGAACATACTGCTGCCACTATATGAAATTTCTCTTTCTTATATGACAGTAAGGGGAAATTACAGGCAGGCGAAAAAATATGCTTTCCTGGCAGAGTACAGCGAAGTAGATTTTGAGGCAGAACTTTTATTAAAGGACTGGATTGCGGAACAGAATACCAGAAAACCTTACCGCAAAATTTCCAATGTACAAATTCTGGAAATTCAAAAAATTGCGTATGGGATACTGGATATCCGGTCGTAAAAGTGTTCCACTTTTTCTTATCCTGAGAAATTCAGGTTGCTGCTTAGGAAAACCGGCCATTGCGGGCTTGTTTTTCGAAAGTGAAGGTCAGGCAGTGTAAAAAGACACACCTACAAGCATGGCTTTTCCGTTTAGAGCAAACTTTTTGTAAAGAACGGAGAAAAAATGGAACAGTTAAGTTTTTTTAGCATTGAAAAGAAAATCCAAAACGCCATAACCCTGTTAAAAATGTTTGAAGCAAAAGCCATAGAGATGCATCCGGAAGGATACTATTTATGTTTTAGCGGTGGGAAAGACAGTCAGGTAATTTATGAACTGGCAAAACAGGCAAAAGTAAAGTTTCAGGCTTATTATAATGTTACAACCGTAGATCCCCCGGAATTGGTCTATTTTATCCGAAAAATGTATCCTGCGGTTATTATCAATCAGCCTGATACAACCATGTGGGAACTGATTAGCCAAAAGCATTATCCGCCCACACGAAGAATGCGTTATTGCTGCTCTGAATTGAAAGAAAGAGGAGGAAAAGGACGGTTTGTAGTCACTGGTGTGCGTTGGGCAGAAAGCAGGAAACGAAGAAAAAGAGGATTTGCAGAAATACAAGGACCGTCTGAACCAAAGGTTATTTTAAACAGCGACAATGACGAAAAAAGAAGGCAGATAGAAAATTGCCAGATAAAAGGAAAACGGGTGTTAAATCCAGTCTTGGATTGGACAGATGATGAGGTGTGGCAGTTTATCCATACACATATCCGAACTTATTGCAGCCTTTATGATGAGGGCTTTACAAGGATTGGCTGTATTGGGTGTCCACTGGCTTCCACCAAGCAGCGGGAGAAAGAACTGGCGCGCTATCCTATGTTTAAAAAGGCTTATTTAAAGGCGTTTGACCGAATGCTTTCTTACCATAAAGAAGGAACACATGGGAGTGCTACATGGAAAGATGCCGAAGATGTTTACAGGTGGTGGCTATATGGAAATCCCCCAAAAGAAATACAGGTTACTGGACAAATAGAATTATCCATCGAAAGGGAGTGGGGAAACATTGTGAAAGAAATAGAGAAAAAGAAACCAGAGCCTTCAAAAAAGTGGGAAGATGTTTTTCAAAAGAAACTGTATGACTGGAAAAAGATATACCAGTTTGGAACAGAAGAAAACCTAACCACAGACGGAGAAGTATTAAACCAAATCAGAAGGGAACTGGTGCAAGTCTATGAGAATTATTTTTCTGGTACAACTGCTTGTGACAGGTATAAAAAGAAAATTCCACAGGCTGTCAAAGATGATTATATGGCAGGAGAAGTAGAAATTTTTGAAACTGCGCAAAGGCTGGTAAAGAAATATAAGCAGAGCCAGAAGTTTCGATATGTGCTTGTGAAGCGCCCTCAAATCAGGGAAACAGACCGGAGAAAACTTCAAGTTGATCTTTTGGTCGGAAAAATTCAGAAATTAGAGGTTTGCGTAAAGAGAAAAGACATTCTTGGAATGCGTATCTTTTCAAAGGAAGACGAACTGGACAAAATGCTGGCGGAGGTTTATCAAAAAATAAAAGAACTTCCTAGAATAAATAAGGGTGTAGAAAGCGCCGGAAATAAGAAAAGATCCAGTTGGAAAAATCAGATGATATTAGAAGAATTTATTCGTTAATTGAAAGGAGGAAACAGGGTGACAGATCAAAAAATGATTGCAAGTATGGTAGGCGATTTTTATGGGGTTTATCTTGGAAAATCCATGTTGGGAATCCAGGGACTTCTAAAAAAATATCATAACCATAAATTTATTATTACCTTGATTTCTAATTTGGAAACAACGGTAGAAATTGATATGCATAAGGCGATGCATGAGATTTATGATTTCTATAAGAAACATAGAGGAAAAGGGCAGAGAGAGGACAGCGAATGGGAACAGATCATTGAAGAAGCCAGTAAGATTGGCAAAAAATATGAAGGAAATGCGTGGTGCAAGCAATTCCTGATCCAAATGATCAGCATTATTGAGGAAGAAGACACGGAAATCAGAGCAAAAAGAGAAGAATTAGAAAAAGCGGCATGATGGGAAGGGGAATCCCCCTTCCTACTTTTATAGGAGGAAATAGGAATGCTTGGAAAAATGATAGAAAATACAAAAGATTTGAATATGGTTGCAGACCGTTTAAGAGCAAGAGGCGAAATTTCACGTTTGCAGGAGCTTTGTAAAGAATGGCTGATACCGGAAAAGGATATGCAGGATTTTTTGCAGGGAAAAAGGCTGCGGCTGGCAGAAGTGCCGTTGGAAGAAAAAATTTTTTCTACTGCTTCTGAAAAGATTGCGGAAGAAATGTATCAGTTTGAAGGACCAGGGCTGGCAGTGGCTTTAGGGCAGTATCTTATGGAACGCTGTGAAGAGAAAACCTTAGGGGAACAGATTCTGCTACCTCATAAATCTTTGGAAAAAGCAATTAATTTCATTCTGCAAAGAGTATATGAAGAATCAAAAGACTACCTGCAACAGAATCGAAATGGGCAAAATGGTGCAGGAGTCGCAGTCAGTTCCCAAAAAGTGTACCATTGGCTGGAAGAATACTATGCGTTAGATGATGCTGAGGAAGAAAGAAAAAAGAAAGAGGAAGAACGGGAAAGAAAAAGAAAAGCACAAGAAAAAACTGCTGTAAAAGGCGTGAAGACTTCTGTAAAGGAAAGCAAGACCAAAAAAGACAGTCAGATTTCTCTTTTTGATATGCTGGAAGATGGAGAAAAAACGGAGGAAAAAAATGATTGCGTATAAAGCGTTTCAGAAGAATTTGAGTTGTTTGGGGTTTCAATATAAAGAAACAGAATGGAATTATACAGAAAAGGCTGCCTGCAGGAAAACGGGGTTTCATTGTGCAGAAAACCCGCTGGACTGTCTGATTTACTATAGCAATCCGGATTTAGCACAGTATTGTGTGGTTGAAGTTGCCGGAGAACGCCAGGAAGAGGGCGATGACAGCAAAATTGCCTGCACACAGCTTCGGATTGTCAGAAGACTGACGTTATTGGAACTTTTAATAGAAGGGGTTGCATATATGCTCCAGTATCCACACAGAAGGCCGAGTAAAATCATACAGATAGAAAAAGGAAGTTCCATGGGTGGATTTACAGTGGTGCGTGGGAAACATCCCATCGGAAAAGGGAGGAAAGATACAATCCTTCTTCTCATCAGGGAAGATATTAAGGGAAATATCGTTAATTTTTCAGTCATCATAATTGACGGAAAAGAATATGTTCCAAATGTTTATTATGATTTTGATGGAAGAAAGGCAGAAGAATAAATGAGAAAAACAGAATTATTGGAAATCGGCTGTTTAGAGGCAACAAAAAAGATGTTAAAGTTTTCCAAAAAGGAAGAAAAAAAATCCAGAAAACAGAGATTACAAAAGAAAATGAAAATGAGGAAGTTTGAATATGAAGTATCTGTAAAGATTTGTAAAAAAGGGGAGATTTTGGCAGTTTCATTTTTCAGGATAAAAGAAATGCTTGCCGGACAAGTGCAGCCGGAGATAGTTGTATTCTTAAATAAAAAGGAGCGTACCTATCTTTCGTACCTTCCAAGAGAAGCAAAGTGGAGAACAGCCACAATTATAAAGATTATGGGCTATTTTTATGGGAGTTTTTATCACTGTACCAAAAGAGAATGGGCATTATTCCGGAAATATTTTGACACAGAATGTAGCAGATGGACACCTTTAAAAGTTAGTTCTATCAGAAGTATTATAGAAGAGTTTCAAACGGATATTTTATGGGATAGGATAGAGGAAAGGCGCAGACAAGAAACCAATGAATGGGATCAGGTAATGTCCCAAATTCCGGTACTTCCAAAGGATTGGGAAAGGTGGTGCAGAAAATCGGCCATTACGCAGCACTATATTTTCTACAAACCGGAAAGAAAAGGAGAAGGCTATTGCAGCAGATGCAACACGAGAGTGCAGGGTATTTTACCAAAACATAATCAATATGGTATCTGCCCGAAGTGTAGACAGCGAATACAATATAAATCCAAGAAAATGCAAAAAAGGATTATTCACAAAGCAGAGTGCACCTATTTGTTGCAGAAGTTCGGAACTAATCAAATGGTGATTCGGAAGTTTAACGTCTATGCAAAATTTCATCAAAAGCGTGACTTTGTTCCGGAAATAAGCTGGTTTGAAACCAGAAGGGTAATCGTAGAAAAAGATTTTTCCCAGACAGCATATTATTATGGACAATATAAGGATGGCTCCTATCGGTGGAGAGAGTCTTTATATGCAGAGTACCATTATGATTTTGAAGGGAATAAAGGCACGCTATATCAGAGAACCTTATTTTCTTTGAACCAGGGAATTTTGAAGACTTCCGGGTTATACGAACTTCAAAAGAACATGAAAATGGTAGAACCGGAAACGTATTTATTATACCGTTATCATTGTCCGGCTATTGAGAAAGCTGCAAAGGCAGGATTGAAAAAATTTGTGATCCAAAGCATCCATAAAAAGAGCCGACTTCCAAATCACAGAAAACTGATGGGAATTTTGGGAATCAATAGTTGCCTGCTAAAGCAGTTGGTGAAAATGGACGGCGGAATAGCTGGTTTATCCTGGCTGCAAAAGATGAAGAATACACAAAAGTGGATTTCAGAGGATATACTTCGTTATTTTGAAAAACATAATATTTCCACAATAGATGTTGCCTTTATTGAAAATCAAATGTCGCCACAGCAGATTTACCATTATTTAAGAAGAATGGAAAAGGAAAGCGGGCTGCCCGTAGAGAAGATTTTGACGATATGGAGAGATTATCTGTCCATGGCAAAAAAAATAGGAGAAAATCTAAAGGACTCCATCGTTTATAGACCACGGGAGTTAGAAAGAAGGCATGATGAGGCGGTAATAGCCCTGCAGGAAATAGACACAAAGCAGAGAGCAGAGGAACTACGGGAGAAATTTCCAAATCTGGAAAAGGTTTGTAGGGAAATCACGCCCATCTATCAGTCACTGAAAGATGAAAAATATGCAGTGCTGGTTCCTCAAAAGATTGAAGATATTATAAAAGAAGGAAAAGCATTGCATCATTGTGTAGGTACTCAGGAATGCTATTTTGACCGGATCAGCAGAAAAACCTCCTATATTGTTTTCTTACGCAGACAGGAAGAATTGGAAAAGGAATTTTATACGATGGAAATTGAACCAGATGGAAACATTGTACAAAAAAGTAAGGACTATAACAGAACGGGAGAGGACTATGAAGCGGCAGAACCATTTTTAAAGAAATGGAAAAAGAATGTATTGAAAAAGATAAGGAACCAGGAAAAAAATCCTACAAAAACGCAGGTTACACTATGGACTGCGGAGCTTTCTGCTGCTTATAAGGATCATGTGGTGATGAGAGGTGGAAAATATCAGGGCCAGTATCTGTCAGATGTGCTGAAAGCAGAACAGGAAGCAGCTGCTTAGAAGAAAAGGAGAAATATGGAAAAAGAATATCAAATAGTGACAAAAAATATACCGGATAAGAATTTGCAGAAATTAAAACATATCCGGCAGAGAAACCAGTATGGTTGTTATGAGGAGAACCTGGAAGGAATGTATACAGAAAGAGGGGTATACAGATTGTTTCGCAAATATGTTAATAAACAGGAATATCCTTTCTATCAGGACTGGAAACAGGATATACTGAAAATGGGCATTTTACTAAAAGGCCCTAAAACAGAGCTGGCAGTAAAAAGAAAGGGTGAGCATATAGTGGAAGAAATCTGTATTACGGTGAAGACGATAGAAGATGCCTGTAACCTTGTACGGCAAGCATATAGAGATTCCGATGTATGTTTGGGAGAGCTTTTTCGAAACATAGAAATTCAAGGATTGAGCATTCAGGAAGTAGTGGAAGTATTTTCCATACTGTATCGTGAACTGGAAAATGACAGAGTCTGTCGTGTGAATGTGGAAGAAAAATTTTTCACATTTGTAGCATAGAAATTTGATGATGGCGGGGGTGTGTCGGTGACATGCCCCCTAAAAAATACCATGAACAGCCAATTACGCAATAAAAAAGGCAATTTAAACAAAGAACCTTGTGGTTTTACCGGAGCATGCTATTCTAAAAGAAAAAGGGGAGGGAATACAAATGATGAAAATTGCGATATTTTACCAGAAAGAAAGCAAGCTTTTGGATGATATACGAAAGAAGATCCGAAAGGAAGCGTGTCAGCCAGATAACATATATGCGATTTATGAATATTCTACGATAGAGGCTTTGCGCAAAGCAAATGAACAAAGTCCTATGGATATCGTGTTTTTGGAAGATACGATAGATAATTGTGGACTGACAGCCGCCAAATATATCCGGGAAACAGGACAAAAAACTTCTCTCTACTTTTTCGGAACGTCTACGAATCGGGCTTTTTATGGATATGAATATAAGGCAGCACATTATTTGACGGAAAAAGAACAGGTAGAAAGTTTAAATATCTACCAGCATTTTTTCAGAAAATATTTTCCAAAGAAAACGATTTTCCTGTTTGATCAAAGCATGGATTCTGCATGGGCTATGTGTTTATCCGAAGTTGTTTATATTGATTTAAAAACCGGGGATATTTGTACAGAAAAAGGAGAGAAAAAATCGGGTTATATACTGACAGAGAAAGTATTGGAAACAATACGAAAAAAGACCTCTTTTCTGAACGTTTCTGGAGAATATCTTGTCAATCAGGATTTTATAATAGATGTGACTGGGCAGATGATTTACCTATATCAGAATAAAAGCATTTTATGTAAAGAAAAGGAGATGGATACGATTAAAGAGTTCCTTTGGAACATGGGACAAAAAGAGTTTTTATAAGGGAATATTATGCATACAATATATAGAAAAAATGGATTGCAAAAAACTATATATTGTGTTAATATATTGTTGAATATATTTTTACAAATGGAAAAATTTGTAGTTAGTATTTCATTTTGGCAGAAGCCAAAAGCAGTATTTTAAGGAATATCCTGAGAAATAGAAAGAAAGACATGAATAATCGTATGGTTTTTTGTGTCTTTTTTTGTATGCAGAAATGGAAAGGAGGACAAATTCAGTTTTTAGAAGCAGACATTATCGTTGTATGAAAGGAGAACTATTTTATGAAAATTATTTGTAAAAAGACAGATTTAGCAAAGGCAGTTCAGACTGTATCAAAGGCAGTTCCTGCAAAAGCAACCACCTCTATTTTGGAGTGTCTTTTGCTCCGGGCAGAAAAAGAGGAGATTACCCTTACCGGGAATAACCTGGAATTGGGGATTGAAACAGTAATGCCGGGAAACATTGAAGAGGAAGGCAGTATTGCAATCCAGGCAAAAGTATTTGGGGAGATTGTAAGAAAACTTCCAGAGGGAGATGTTGTACTGGAAACAGGGGAAAAAGATCAGGCGACTGTACGCTGTAAGAAGACGAAGTATAATCTTTCTGTAAAGTCAGCAGAAGAGTACACCTGTATTCCCGATATGGAACGGAAGAATCATGTCACGATTTCAGAGTTTGACTTAAAAGAGGCAATCCGGCAAACGATTTTTTCAGTAGCAGATACTTCCTCAAAGAAGGCAATGACAGGAGAACTGTGGGAAATTAATGGAAAAGAACTGAAAATTGTAGCGTTGGACGGACACCGTATTTCACTTAGAAAAATCAAACTGAAAAAAGAATATGAACCGCGAAAGGTCATTGTTCCAGGAAAAACACTGGCAGAAATCATCAAGATTATTGGCGGAGATCCGGAGAAGGAAATTGCAGTTTACTTTACAGAGAACCATATTCAGTTTGAGATAGAAAATACCAGGGCAATCTCCCGGTTGATTGAGGGAGAATATTTAAAAGTGGAGCAGTTATTATCAAAAGATTATGGAACAAAAATCAAAGTTCAAAAAAAGGAATTACAGGAATGTATTGACAGAGCAAGTTTGTTATTGAAGGACGATGCAAAAAAGCCAATTATTCTAAATATTGAAGAAAATATTTTGTCATTGGAAGCAGCATCAAACATGGGCTCTATGAATGAAAGTATGTTCGTTGTAAAAGAGGGAGAGAAATTACGAATTGGGTTTAATCCAAAATTTTTATTAGAGATGCTGCGAGTGATTGATGATGAGGAAGTCTTCATGTATTTTACGAGTGCAAAAACGCCATGTACTGTAAGAGATGAAAAAGACAGTTATGTATATCTGGTTCTTCCGGTCAACCTTAGTGCCGCAGCGTAAAATGAGAGAAGAGGGTGAATAAGAAGGTATGGAAATTGTTCGAAATGGGCAGAAAATTCTGTTGACAGAGTGGGAATTATTTCAGGCGTATGAAGAACAGAAGTATTTGTACTTAAAAGAAAGCGTTCTGGAAAATATGGAAGACTGTCTTCCAAAAGAGATGTATAGCAAATTGAAAGCAAATGAAGATTACAAGGAAAGAAGCATCACTTTATTCCAAAAATATTATGAGGATTATCATATGGAATATGATGTGGCACTAAAAGAGGCAATCCGCGATTCTGCGAAAAAGTTTCTTGATGCAGAAAAAGCAGAACTTGTAGAAGAAAAAGGAAGGAACAGTAAAGGATGAAAAGAGAAAATTATATTATTACGGTAAAAAGCATTTATATACGTAATGCGGAGATGTTTTGCCCGGAAAGCATGACGGAACAGGAAATTTTGAACTTAGATGATATCGATATTTTTCAGTCCTGTGAGTTTGAAAGATACTGGAAAAATGCAGAAGTTTCTGCTTACTTATGTCAGATGGCTTGTGCAGAAGAAGAATTAAAAAGGGAACTTCAGAAAATTGCAGAATATTTCAAGATACCAGCCTGTTTTTTAGAAGCAATTCCTGTAAAAAAAGATTTGGAAGATGATATATTTCATAATAATGGAGAGAAGGAAAATGAAGAAAGCACTACTTAAAAAGATACCTGTTGTGGAAGCCGGTATTAGGGATAAACAATATATGGAACTTTGCAGACAAAACTATCTGATGAAGGTACAAAAGGCTACGGTAGCACATAAACGGACTTTAATCCTAAATCTTTATGACGCGGAAAACATTATAAAGGAGCAATATCAGCCGTTCTGTCGCATCTTTTTTTCTAATAGAGACTTTATTACATATTTTATAAAAGAAAACCGTTGGTCTATAAAAACTTTGGATATCTTGGAAGCTGAAAAGGGGAAATTTATATCTCAGATTGCGATACGAACATATAAGGAAAAAAGGAGTATTCAACAGTTTTTTCATTGTACAGATGATGCCGTAGACAGTATACAACTGATACAAATAGAACAGCAGAAAAGAAAAGCAGAAAAGTCGTTAAAAAGAAAAAAAAGAAGTATAAAAGATATAGAGTCTCTATTTCGCAGTGTGAAACCAGTGACTGGGAGATTTGAAAAATGGCTGGAATACGAGGTGTTAAAAGAAAGTCAATATATTTTCTATCAGTATTCCAGAAGAAAGATGATAGATTGCACATGTAGTCATTGTAAATCGGAATATCAATTGGAGAGATCTATACCAAGGCATAACAAAGAATATGTGTGTCCCATTTGCAAGCGGAAATCAATTTTTAAAGCAAAAGGAAAATCAGGATATTTTTCTGATTATTCAGAAGCAGTTAAAATTGAAAAAGCATCAGATAGAATCATACTACGTCATTTTGAAGTTAGAAAATCTTATGCTGCGCATGGTACGGGAGAATATACATTATCTTATCATGAAGACTATCGGGCTGTATTTCAGGAAAAATTCCATTTTTATTACCCGGTTTATAGCTGTTTGGCTCATAAGAATGTATGGAAAGAGAAATATATAGATCCGTATTTTCACTACAGATATCATTTGAATTATACGATAAAAGCATATCAGACGATAACCCAAATGCCTGGAATGGTGTATCCATATAATTTGAAAAATGTTTTTAAAGGAACACCATTTGAATATTGCTCCTTAGATTATTTTGTCAAAAATAATCGTTTTGTAGAGCTGCCGGTTGTATATTATCTGAAGACATATTTAAAATTCCCATTGCTTGAACAGTTCGTGAAGCAGAATATGTTTTATATCGCTTTGGAATGCCTATATCAGCTTCCAAACGAATGGGAAGAAACAAAGGAAACGAATACAAGACATTTCTTAGGAATAAATTCACGATATTGCTCTATCCTAAGTAAGTATAATATGGGGATAAGAGAATGGGGCGTTTTACAGAAAATGGAAAAACTAAAAATCCATTTGTCGGAACAGGAAATTTTTGCATATTGTAAAATTTTTGAGAGTAATAGAGATTTCTTGGAATTAAACCAGTATGCATCTATTCGGAAAATTGTGAGTTATCTGGCAAAGCAGATTGAAAAAGAAGAAAAAGGAAAGGCATATAAGTTGTCCGGTGATGTATCTGGTATCAGTCATGCAGAAATGAAATGTTATCAGACGTATATAAGAAGCTGGAAAGATTATATTGAGTGGGCAGAAAAATTGGAATATGATCTGAAAAGCCGATACGTTCTGTTTCCAAAAAATTTTAAAGATGTTCACGACAAGACTTTCCGGGAGTATCAAAAACAACAAGATAAGATGGAAAGAAAAAAACAGGCAAAAGAAAGAAGAACTGTGAACCAACTTTTGAAGAAAGATATAAAACTACTGGGGAAACAAATTCAGAATCAGGACTATATCTTAAAAGTTCCTGGAAATTGTCAGGAAATCCGAAAAGAAGGGCAGGCGTTAGGACATTGTGTAGGAAGTTATATCCCTCATATTGCCAATCGGGAATGTGATGTGTATTTTATCCGGAAAAAGACCGACCCAGATAAGCCTTTTTTTACGGTTGACTGGAGAAGAGGGAAGATTGTGCAATGTCAGGGGAAAGGGCGGATTCGTTATCCGCAGGAAATGGTAGAATTTGTTCATTATGCAGAAGAAAAATTAAGGCTTCTAAAAGGAGAAGAAGAAAAAAAGGCTGCATAGAAATATAAAAATTTTAAGAGAATAGAAACACAGGCAGAAGGATTAGAACATTCTTCTGCCTTTTCTTATGAAGAGAAAGGAACAGAGATATGAATGATGTATTGGAAAAATTACAACGTGTCAAAATCCAAAATAAGACCAGGCTGTCCAAAGAAGACCAGCAATTTTGTCAGATACAGCAAAAATTATATGACAGTACCAGAAATCATTTTTTAAGTATGTTTGTAGATATGGAAACACTGCACCAGCAGGAACTGACCTTTTATGGAAAGGTACAGAAATATGCAGACAGGGTGTACCAACAGAACCTGATTTGTATGGATAAAAAGAAACAAACAGAACTGATGGAAAAGGTACATAATCATTTTATCAGAACCATTATTTCCTTCTTTAACCGGAAATATGGTCTTGCCATACAGAAACATTCGTATGAACGCTATATTTCCCTGCAGACTCTGGCAGAACCCGTATTACATAAGCGGATTTCTTCTTTAACAGAAGAAGAGAAGCAAATTTATCGGGAAGAAAGGAAGAAATGCTGTAAACAGAAAGAAGAAAATCTTCATGAAGTTTTGTTTGCCAGAATTGAGTATCCGTTGATTTTGGATGATATTTTTTCTTATCTGGGCGGTTTTAGTTTTCAGGAGAAAGTGGAGCAGGAGATTAAAACAGATGCAAAAGCAGGAGTGACCTATGCAAAATATAAATTGCAAAGTAAAAAACTGTCCATTCAAAACCTGTTATGCAGCAAAACAGATCTTTGGGGAGAATACGAAATCTGTCTGGATAGTGAAAAATATAAAGCACTTTTACGGGCATTGACTTTTTTTGACTCCAGTAAAGAACAGGTTTCTATTTATGATGGCTGGCTGGAAAGATTTGTAAGTTTTTCATATAGCGGGAAAAAGGAGAAAGAAGGGATTTTTGATGAACACCCTGCGCTTGGAAAGAAAGTTGTTAAATTTAAGTATTTTAAAAATGGCAGATGGGATATTGTTTTTGCCAGTGGTGTACATGCATTGTCTTTTGCCAAAGAGTATCTCGGCTATAAGGAGGCGGCCTAATGGGAAAATACAAAAGAGATAAGGGACTTCAAATACCAATGGAGCAAAGACAAAACTTGAATGCGAAAATTTTGTATCTAGTGGAAAATCATGAAACAGAACTATATGGGATCACACCAGAGGATATTTTTAATGTGTATATGGGAAATGGTGGGCTGCATGGACTGGACAGGAAAGACTTTCAAAATTTTCATGCTTATACAGAAGCGAAAAAAGAAATAGAGCAGGGACAGTTTTTTACACCAGCGGAAATATGTGAATTTCTTGTTGCCTGCGTCAAACCGGAACCGAAGGATATAATTTATGATTTGACTTATGGTAAAGGAGATTTTTTTAATTATCTTCCTACAGAAAGTAATATCTATGGAACAGAAATTGATATGAAAGCGGTGAAGATTGCCCAGTACCTCTACCCGAAGGCAAACCTGCAATATGGCGATATCCGGCAGTATTCCCCTGTTTTAAGCGGGGATATTGTGTTTGGAAATCCGCCCTTTCATCTGGAATGGGGAACAAAAGAAGCACCGGTATCTTCCCAGATGTATTACTGCAAAAAAGCATATCAGGTACTGAAAAACGGGGGTCTTTTGGTTTTGCTGGTCTCGGAAAGTTTCCTTTCAGATGATTTTTCAAATAAAGGGGATATTGAAGAAATCAATCACATGTTTAATTTGATTGTACAATTTTCTTTGCCGGCAGATGCATTCAAAGAGTATGGTGTGACATCTTTTCGGACAAAAGCAATGATTTTGCAGAAAAAGAGTCAGTATGTAACAGAAAGACCATACACTACAGAGTTGGAAGTTCTGAAGCGGCCACAGGAAATTTATCAAACTTATGTGTTACCGGTTCTTCAGGAACGAAGAAAAAATGCTGCAAATATTTATTTTGAATGTCAGAATACAGATTTAGAGGCAAAGCAGAAACAGGTATTTCAGGAAAAAACGGTGAAACTTTTGTTTGATATCAAAAGAAATCGAAATATCGCTCATAAAGCTGGACTGGCAGAAGCGATTTTGCAGAAATACCTGAAGCAGACGAAACCGGAGGAACTCTCCTGGCAGGAGTGGGAAAAAATTAAAATACAGCCGGAAGATGTTTTACGGAAATTAAAGGGGATTTTATCTTCTGCGAATAAGACATACAGGAATGAAATCCGGATTGTAAAGACAACTTATGGATTTAAAGAAAAGGATTATCGGGAAAATGGGACCGATATGAATTTGGGTTCTATCAATTCTTTTGTATTATCCAAAAGAGAAGTTCCTGGATTTGAGCAGTTCTTAAAGAAGAAACGGCGAGAATTTGCATTGCAGGAAACATCTTTTGAGAAAATGAAGCAGGATGACAAAATTGCAGAATATCTGGAAAATTGGCATGTAACAAGTCAAATGACAGGGGAGGTCAAATATCTGAATGCTGTACAGAAAAAAGAAGTGAATAAACTGCTGCAGAAACGATACGCTGCCCTACAGTTTTCTATGGGAACTGGAAAAAGCCTTTGTACACTGGCAATGGCGCAGTACAGAATGAAATATAATCCTGTCCGGAATATATTCATTGTCGGCACAGCCCTGGCAATCAATAATACATGGGAAGAAATATTGGAAGACTATCAGATTGATTTTTACCGTATTCGGAAGAGGGAGGACATAAAAAGGGTACAGAGAGGACAGATTGTGCTCTTGACTATCAATCTGCTTACGGAATTAAAAAGGGAGATGAAAAAACTGTTACGTATCCGCTGTCAGAAAGTCATGTTGATTTTTGATGAAAGTGATGCAATTACCAACGGAAGTTCAAAACGTACAAAAGCAATGCTTTCTGTTTTTCGAAAATGCAGATATAAAGTGCTGGCAACAGGAACACTGACAAGAAATAACGTGGTAGAAGCAGCACCTCAATTAGAACTGCTTTATAACAACTCTATTCATTATCTGGCAAAGAATGAATGGATCTACCGATTCAAAAACGGACAGATGGAAAAAAATAGGAACTTCTTTTTGAATCAGCCATTTCCAGCTTATAAAAGAGGGTATGAACTGTTTTCTTATTCCTATTTACCCAAGAAGATTACAGTGTTTGGTCTGGAGAAGGCAAATCAGGATATTTATAATGCATCATTTTTAGATGAATTATTAGAAAAAACAGTCATAACAAAAAATTTTGAAGAAGTGGTAGGAAGGAAAATTTATAAGATTTACCAGGGAACCTGTTCTTTTAGCGAAAGGGAAAAAGAAGTGTATCGAATAGCAGTAAAAGAGTTTGATAAAATCCGCAGGAAGTATTTTGCAGCTTACGGCAATGCACGAAAGGATTCCATGTTTCGGATTTTGCAGCAACTGCTGCTCCTTCTGAAGATATGTGCAGATCCTTCTCTTGCATACGAATACGATAGCAATGAAGTACCTACGAAGGTAAAAAAAGCAATCCGTCTTTTGCAGATGTGGAAGTATGAGAAGGTTGCGATTGGAGTACGCAGAATAGAAGTGGCAGATTCCTATTACCGATATTTAAAGCAGGCATTTCCAGAAAGGCAGATCTTTTATATCACAGGGGATAAAGTTCCATGCAAGCAGCGGCAGAGGATTGTAGAAAAACTAAGAAAGACAGAAAATGGGATATTACTTTCTACGCAGCAAAGCTTGTCAGAATCTATGAATATAGATGATGTGGATAAAATTATCCTACCAGAGCTTCATTACAATCATGCGGCTATGGAACAGTATTATTTTCGGTTTATCCGGTATACGTCCAGAAATTTTAAGCAGGTGGTATTTTTAATTTATGAAAATTCCATTGAAGTGAACCTGCTAAAGATGATATTGGCGAAGGAGAAACTTAACCTGTTTATGAAAAATCAATTGCTAGAAAACGGAGAACTATATGAAAGATTCGGCATCAATCCCCAGATATTTTCCCTTTTGATGACAACCAGTGTGGATCAGGAAGGAAAACTTCAGATTCAATGGGGCGAACAAAAAATTAGTTAGAGTGTTTGAAAAAGAAACATACGTAATGATAATTTATGGCAGAATTTTTACTCAAAGAAATTCAAACTACGATACTTTTACTCTGCTTATAGCAGAACAATATATATTTTGAGAAAGTATTGAAAAGTTTATTAGAAAATACAGAATAGGCTTAAAAGTCTGTTTATATTTAGTGTAGAACTTAGCACAATAGTACGCAAAGTCTCCCTAGCGTGGCAATGACAGATATAAAAAATACTTGTTTTTCTGGTTCTTGTATTTTGAGGATTTGTCAGTAGAGATTTATAGGAAAGGAGGATGTATGAACCAGAAACATCAAAATGTTCCAATTTGGGAAAAAGCAAACCTTACTTTGGAAGAAGCGGCAGCTTTTACTAATATAGGAATAAACAAATTGAGGCAGTTAACAGACGAAGATGGATGTGAATATGTTCTTTGGATAGGTTCTAAAAGATTAATAAAACGTAAGAAGCTAGAAGAATTTTTAGAACATGCAGAAAGTTTATAAGAGTCATTGAAACAAGGGGCTTTGATATGATAATATTTGAATATCATTTCAAGGCTCTTTTTGGATTATGAAAGGAGAATATATGTCCGAAAAGAGAAGAGATAATAAAGGAAGAATTCTGAAAACAGGAGAAAGCCAAAAGAAAAATGGGCAATACATTTACCAGTATACGAATTCATTTGGGGAGAGAAAGGTAATCTATAGCTGGAAATTGGTAACAACAGATAAAGTTCCAGCGGGAAAGAGAGAGGATGTTTCACTTAGAGAAAAAATAAAAGAAATTGAGCGAAAATTAGAACAAGAGCTCATTATTACAGGGCAGAATATGACGGTTCTACAGCTAGTACAAAAATATATAGGACAGAAAACAGGTGTTAAAGATAATACCAGAAATAACTATAATTTTGTAATAAATATCATAAAAAAGGAGCCTTTTGGACAACTGAAAATAAATGAGGTAAAAAAGTCAGATGCAAAAGCATGGTTAATCAAGCTTCAGCAGGTAGATGGCAGAGGATATAGTACGATACATTCAGTGCGTGGAGTTGTTCGACCTGCTTTTCAAATGGCAGTAGACGATGATATTTTATTAAAAAACCCTTTTGAATTTCAGTTGGCGACGGTAGTAGTTAATGATAGCGTTACCCGAGATGCCATAACAAGAAAGCAGCAAAAAAAATTCTTAGAATTCATCAAGAATGATAAACATTTTTCGCGTTATTATGAAGGGATATATATTTTATTCCATACAGGAATGAGAATCAGCGAATTTGTAGGATTGACGCTGTCAGATATCAACTTGAGAGACAGAACCATTACTATAGATCATCAGTTGCAAAGAAATAGCCAGATGGTATATAAGGTTATCAATACAAAGACTACAGCGGGTGAAAGAACGATACCTATGACTGACGATGTATATGAATGCTTTAAAAAAATAGTAGAAATGCGGAAAATAGTAAAGGTAGAACCCGTTATAGATGGTAAACTTGGATTTTTATATTTAGACAAAAATAATAAACCGATGGTTGCATTACACTGGGAGAAATATTTTCAACATATCCGAGAAAAATACAATCGCATTTATAAGGAACAGATGCCTATTATTACACCGCATGTTTGCCGTCATACTTACTGCTCTAATATGGCTAAGAGTGGAATGAACCCAAAAACGTTACAGTATTTGATGGGACATTCTGATATATCCGTAACTCTGAATACATATACTCACTTAAAATTTGAGGATGCGAGAGCAGAAGTAAAAAGAATTACGAAGCTCAATTGATGTATTTTGAACAATTTACATCATTTGAATTTGCATCAGATTTTTTGAGGATTAATATTAAATGTATGGTATAATTATCAAGAAGCCCATAAATATGAGAAATTTGAGTAAATATGTATAGAAAAAAGTTCAAAAAGCGATGATGTAAAATGCAAAAATAGAAATTGATTTACATCACATTTTACATCATTTGGCGAAAAAAATATGTAGATTTACATAGGATTATAAAGACTTGTATAAGGACCAAACAAAAATATAAACTCTGTAAAGTCTTGAAAACATAGGGCTTTACAGGGTTATGAAGGGATTTGAAGAGTATGATAAAAGTACTATTTGTTTGCCACGGCAATATCTGCCGCTCCACCATGGCAGAATACGTTATGAAACATTTAGTTAAACAATCCGGCATAGAATCCGATTTTTTCATCGATTCCGCCGGTACAAGCAACGAGGAGTATGGAAACCCGGTCCACCGTGGCACACAAAAGAAGCTCCGCAAGGAAGGCATCCCGTGTGGCAATCACCGTGCACGCAAGATGCGTAGAGAAGAATATGCCGCGTTCGATTACATTATCTGTATGGAGCGATACAATATACAGAATATTATGAGAATTATCGGAAGTGATCCGGAACACAAGGTACAGAGACTTCTGGACTACACGGATCGCCCGGGAGACATTGCAGATCCATGGTATACGGGGAATTTTGATGAGACATTCGATGATGTGATGGAAGGATGCCAGGCATTTCTAGGCTATCTGATGGAGCATCCTCAATAAATCATCAGATGGGTAATCCAAAGAAAAGATGTAACCAAAGGAAAACGAAAAATAAAAAGAGAAGTCATCTGAGTTTAGAAAAGGATTTCACTTTAAAGCACAAGCTTTATTGCAAGGAAAATCCATTTCATATCAGATGACTTCTCTTTTATTTTAGAGCTCTTATGATTGCATAAATTAAATTTATACTATTCAGAAAATAATCGATTCTAAGAAAGAATGAACAACTCGGTTCCCAGTCTTATCTCTCCCATCTTCCACTTGCCCCACAAGGAAGCACCAGTCCATTGGAAGATACCGGAAGTCCAATCTCCTGTGAATCCACATGACCGCCGTATTTCTTAAGCTCAGTTGCGATCATATAAGTCAGTACTGCCGGAGCAAGTCCTGTCGTATAGGAATTGATCAGGAAGAACAGCGGATCATCGGATAAAATCTTCGTACAGAGTTTTACCAGTGGATGAATTGCGTCTTCAATCTTCCAGATCTCGCCCTTTGGCCCACGACCGTAGGAAGGAGGATCCATGATGATCGCATCGTAATGATTGCCGCGGCGGATTTCGCGTTCTACGAACTTGACACAGTCGTCAACCAGCCAGCGGATCGGTGCATCGCCGAGTCCGGATGAAACAGCATTTTCTTTTGCCCATGTGACCATTCCCTTGGAAGCATCAACGTGGGTTACGTGTGCGCCGGCAGCAGCTGCTGCAAGTGTTGCACCACCGGTATAAGCGAATAAATTCAGGACTTTTACCGGGCGTCCGGCATTGCGGATCTTTTCAGAGAACCAGTCCCAGTTGGTTGCCTGTTCCGGAAAGAGTCCGGTGTGTTTGAAATTAAACGGCTTTAAGTTAAAAGTAAGATTCTTATAACTGATCTGCCATTGTTCCGGGAGATCGAAAAATTCCCATTCACCGCCGCCCTTTTTGCTGCGGTGATAGTGTGCGTTCGGGTGTTTCCAGCGTCTGTCTGTGCGCGGAGTATCCCAGATTACCTGCGGATCCGGACGAACCAGAATGTACTGCCCCCAGCGTTCCAGCTTTTCTCCGTCTGAGGAGTCTATGACTTCATAATCTTTCCAACCATCTGCTAACCACATATATTACTAAATCCTTTCTAAATTTTTTTATTTAACAGGAAATTTCAATAAAATCCATGCTAAATAAAAGGTATTACGTGCCTTGACACAATTTTTTTGATGAATTTACGGCTTTCTATAGTTTTGTTTAATACATATTTATAGATATACGTTCTTTCTGTTCTATTTTATTATAGAAGGAAAGATACTGCAAGAAGTGAATGGAAAATATCGCAATAATATATAGAAATGCAAAAATCGCATAGCAATGGAGCAATTCGGATACATTAGTGAACGGGAAAATCTATTTTTGGTATTCACATCATAATTCACAAAAAGCTATCGCGATAACAAAAGGTTTTTGTTGAAAATAACGGTGTAATCTGTTTACATCAAAGGCGAAGGGTGATAGAATGTATCTATAAGTGAAATGATTCACGTAAAAGAAAGGTGGAAATGAATATTATGGTAACAGTTAATGCAATGGGAGATAACTGCCCGATTCCGGTAATCAAAACAAAAAAAGCGATGCAGGCACTTACAGGATCGGAGACAATCGAAGTATTAGTAGATAATGAGATCGCTGTACAGAATGTTACAAAGCTTGGAAAAGAACAGGGCGGAGAAGTAAGCTCTGAAAAGCTTGGGGAAAAAGAATACAAAGTAACGATCCAGATGCAGGGAGCACCGGCAGCGGCAGATACAGAAGCTACATGTGCACCGGATCAGAAGGGTGATCTTATCGTAGTCGTATCTTCTGACCGTATGGGAAGTGGTAACGATGAACTTGGTAAAGTCCTGATCAAAGGATTTATCTATGCAGTTACACAGCTTGATACACTTCCGAAGAAGATGCTTTTCTACAATGGAGGAGCTACTCTTACAACAGAAGGATCAGATTCCATTGAAGATCTGAAGTCTCTGGAGGCACAGGGAGTAGAGATTCTTACATGTGGTACATGTCTTGATTACTATCACTTAAAAGACAAACTTGTTGTTGGTGGTGTAACCAATATGTACAGTATTGTTGAATCCATGGCTGAAGCAGGAAAGATCATTAGACCATAGTTTGAGAACTATATAATAAAGAAGTCCGTATAACGGACAGAGAATATTTAAGAAAAGTTGAGAAATTAAGTATGAATAAAGATATCAGAGAGACACAGTGTATAAGGACATCATGTTGAGGCATCAAAGCAGGTCGAAGGACCCTTGTTCAGGCTCTGGACAAGTTACTAAAAACTGAAGATGGTAACCTCCTGGACAGAAAGAATTTGTCTGTTCGGGCAGATACACTTTGCTCTCTGGTATTTGATGTCGGATAGCAGAAGATGGATGTGGCTGCGCGATTTGATCGAAGGAAATTAAGGAATCCGGTGAGGTTGTATTTATACGAATTTGATCGAGTAGAAAGAGGGAATAATTATGAACTTAAAGCAGCTGGAAGCATTTATTAAAGTATCCGATTCAAAAAGCTTTTCAAAAGCAGCACAGGAATTATATCTGACACAGCCAACAGTAAGTGCGCATATACAGACACTTGAAAAAGAACTGAAAGTGAGATTGTTTGTGCGTAATACCAAGACTGTTAAATTATCTGAGGACGGAAAGACACTTTATCAGTATGCACGTCAGATGATCGAACTGGAACAGGAAATCCAGTCAATGTTTTCAAAAGCAGCAGAGCAGAAAGAAAGATGCATTACGATCGCAACCTCGACGATACCGGCACAGTATATTCTGCCGGATATTCTGGTGAAATTCCGGGAGAGATTTCCGGAAGAACAGTTCAGAATCGTGGAAAGTGACAGCAGTACTGTCATTGAACAGGTAGCATCGCATCTGGTTGATATTGGATTTTCCGGTACAGTAATCGAAAAAGCAAATTGTAAATACATACCGTTTTACCAGGATGATCTGGTTGTTATTATGCCGAATACGAAAGAATATCAGAAAATCGTAAAAGAGCAGAAGGATTTAAAATGGTTGGAAGGAGAACCTCTGATTATACGTGAGGAGGGATCCGGTACCAGAAAAGAAGCAGAGAAGCAATTAAAAAAGATGGGAATCTCTTTGGATGATCTGAATATTGTTGCGACAATTGAGAATCCGGAAGCAGTCAAGAGATCTGTCAAAAGTGGTCTTGGCATTACGATTATTTCAAGACTTGCGGCTGCAGATGAGATCGAGTCAGGAGAAGTTCTGGAATTCCCGTTTTCACAGGATGGAAGCGGTCGAAACCTGAATCTTGTATACAATAAGAACTATAAACTTCCGGCGGCGGCTGAACATGTGAGAGAATTGATTATAGAAAAGTATGAATTGCAAAAGCAATCTTTACAATAGAAATTATCAATGATAGAATACATCTATGTGCGCATTTTTGCGGCAGGTAACATGTTAAATGCAAAGTATAAGTTGGGGATAAACAATGAATAAAGAAAAAGTAAGACTGACACAGTATGCAAAAACTTCCGGGTGAGCCGCTAAAGTAGGTCCGGAGACCCTTGCCCAGGTTCTGGGTAAGTTACCAAAATTTGAAGATGAAAATTTGATCGTCGGAATTGAGACATCGGATGATGCAGCGATTTACAAGGTTACAGATGATATTGCGATGATCCAGACGGTAGATTTCTTTACACCGATCGTGGATGATCCGTATATGTTTGGACAGATTGCAGCAGCAAACTCGCTCAGTGATGTTTACGCAATGGGAGGAGAGCCGAAGGTAGCACTTAATATCGTAGGGTTTCCGAACTGTCTTGATCCACAAATCTTAGGAGATATTCTTGCCGGTGGAGCCGATAAGGTAAAAGAGGCAGGAGCTGTTCTGGTTGGGGGACATACCGTACAGGACGACGAGCCGAAGTACGGTCTTTGTGTGTCTGGTTTTGTACATCCGAAAAAGATTTTCAAGAATTACGGATGCAAACCTGGAGATGTGCTGATCCTTACCAAGCAGGTCGGAACAGGAATTGTTAATACGGCAATTAAAGGAGAGATGGCATCTGCAGCTGCAATCAAAGAAGCAGAGATCGTTATGTCTTCATTAAATAAGAAAGCAAAAGAAGTTGTGGATCATTTTCCTGTAAATGCATGTACAGATATTACAGGATTTGGTCTTTTAGGTCACTGCGTTGAAATGGCAGAGGCAAGTAATGTGACATTTGAACTGAATGTTCACGATATTGCATATCTTGATGAAGCAATCAGCTATGCAAAGATGGGTCTTGTTCCGGCGGGGGCTTACAAGAACAAGGGATATTCTTATCAGAAAGTAGATTTCAGAAATGTAGAAGATCATTTTATCGATCTGTTATATGATCCGCAGACATCAGGTGGACTGCTCATCAGCGTGGAAGCGCAGTATGCGGAAGCCGTGATGGAAGCATTCGAGAAGAAGAGACTGGATACCAAGGTATCCCTGATCGGAACCGTAACAGAAAAGAGCGATAAACTGATTCGTCTGCACTAGGAATCCAAAGAGGTAGAGGAGAAAATGAATAAAAATTTATTATTTCGCAGTATTCCGAAAGTAGATATTCTGCTTGAAGAACAGGAAATACAGGATCTGATTGATGCATATGGACGTGAACTTGTGATGGATGTGATCCGTGAAGAGATGGATGCGCTCAGAGCATTTATCGGAAAGTGCGAGGAAGAAGAGGAAGCGAAAGCGCAGATCGGGATGCTTACGCAGAATATAAAACGACATGCCGGAAAGCTGCATGAGCCGAATATGAAAATGGTGATCAACGGAACAGGAACAGTTCTCCACACCAATCTCGGCCGTGCGCCTATCAGTAAGGAGCATGTTGAGAGACTGGCAGGAATTGTGAGTGGTTACTCCAATCTGGAATACAATCTGGAAGCAGGGGCACGTGGAGAGAGATATTCTCATTTTGAAAAACTGCTTTGCAAACTGACCGGGGCAGAGGCTGCGATGGCGGTCAACAACAATGCTGCGGCTGTTATGCTGATCTTAAGTTCAATGGCAAAGGGCGGAGAAGTTGTAGTATCCCGCGGAGAACTGGTTGAGATCGGTGGCAAATTCCGGATTCCGGATGTAATGGAGCAGAGCGGAGCTTCACTTGTAGAAGTCGGAACGACGAATAAGACACATTATTCTGATTATGAAGAAGCGATCACAGAGGAGACAAAAGCACTCCTTAAGGTTCATACAAGCAACTACCGTATTGTTGGATTTACAGAGACGGTTACGATCGATGAACTGATTCCGATTGCACAGGAACACGATATTCCGATCATTGAAGATCTTGGAAGTGGTGTGCTGATCGACCTGAGTAAATACGGACTGACCTATGAACCGACGGTTCAGGATTCTATCCGCAAGGGAGCGGACGTTGTATGCTTCAGCGGAGACAAGCTGCTCGGTGGTCCGCAGGCTGGAATCATCATTGGTAAGAAGAAATATATTGACCAGATGAAGAAGAACCAGCTGACACGTGCACTGCGAATTGATAAATTTACAGCAGCAGCACTGGAACTGGTATTACAGGAATATTTATCAGAAGAAAAGGCAATCCAGAATCTTCCGGTACTGCGTATGATCACAGAGTCCAAAGAGGATGTGGAAAAGCGTGCAAGATCTCTGAAACGGATTCTGCAGAATGCACATCTTGCTGCAACAATTGGGATGGAACCATGTGAATCACAGATCGGTGGAGGATCTCTTCCACTTGAACGTATTCCGAGTATGGCAGTTACGATTAAGCCGGAGAATATCAGTGTACCGAAGCTGGAAGAAGAGATGCGGCATCTTTCTATGCCGATCATTCCGCGTACAGCCAACGATACGATTTATCTGGATGTGCGGACAATTGAATCCTGCTACTTTAAGAAGATAGCAGAGATGCTGGGAGAATTATTATGAAAAACATTATCGTAGGAACCGCAGGTCACATTGACCACGGGAAGACGACATTGATAAAAGCACTTACCGGACGCAACACAGACCGGTGGGAAGAAGAACAGAGAAGAGGGATCACCATTGACCTCGGGTTTACTTATTTTGATCTGAAAAATGGAGACCGTGTAGGGATCATTGATGTTCCGGGACATGAAAAATTTATCAACAACATGGTTGCGGGAGTTGTCGGAATGGATCTGGTACTCCTGGTTGTGGCTGCGGATGAAGGAATCATGCCACAGACAAGAGAACACATGGACATTCTGGGACTCCTTGGGATCAAAAAGAGCATTCTGGTGATCAACAAGTGTGACCTGGTCGATGAAGAATGGCTGGAACTCGTCGAGGAAGAAATCCAGGAAGAACTGGAAGGTACTTTTCTGGAAGGTGCACCGGTTGTCAAAGTATCGGCTGCAACCGGGCAGGGTCTTGATGAACTGACGGATACGATCCAGCAGCTGATGTCGGATGAGGTGGTTGCAAAGGATACACAGACTATTCCAAGACTTCCGATTGACCGGGTATTTACCCTGTCAGGTTTTGGGACGATTATCACAGGGACACTTATCTCCGGTACGATCACCAAGGAAGACGTTCTGGAAATGTATCCGATCGGAAAAGAGTGCAAGATCCGTAATATTCAGGTACACGGACAGAATCAGGACAAATGCTATGCCGGACAGAGAGTGGCGATCAATCTGTCAAATGTGAAGAAAAAGGAGATCCGCAGAGGGTGTGTGCTTGCGCCGAAGAACAGTATGAAAAATACAGATCTTCTGGATGTGAAGCTGACCGTTTTGGAAGATTCTATGCGTATCCTTACAAATCATGAGAGACTGCATTTGTACACTGGTACGAGTGAGATCCTCTGCCGTGCGGTTCTGTTGGATAAGGAGCAGATCGGACCGGGAGAAGAGGGACTGGTACAGCTCAGACTGGAAGAAGAGATTGCGGTCAAACGAGGCGACCGTTTTGTAGTACGTTTCTATTCGCCGATGGAGACCATCGGAGGTGGGATTGTGCTGGAACCGAATCCGGTGCGTAAGAAACGTTTTGATGCGCAGGCAATCGAAGAACTGAAGAAAAAAGAATCCGGTTCTCTTGGCGATGTTATGGAGCTTCAGATCAAAGAACACGGCGACACGATGATCACACTTGCTGAGCTTGCAAAGGTGATGGCACATTCCGTAGATGAACTGAAGGAGTATCTTGAAGAACTGGAAGAATCGGGAACAATCTTTGTATTCCCAATGAAGAAGGACACATATTTGTGGCACAGAGACAGCGAATTTGCAGTACGTCAGAAGATAGAGGAGACACTGCAGAAATATCATAGTGAGCATCCATACCGATATGGAATGAAGAAAGCCGAAATTCACAATACATTCCTGAAAAAGATCAAACCAAACATATTTGATGCGTATATCGAAAGAATGACGGAAGAAAACGTCTATGGAAGAAGGGAAGAATATCTTTCACTTCCGGGATATGAAGTTCCGAAGGACGCGATGTATCTTCAGACAGAGAAGCTGATCGAAGATACATTTGAAAAAGCAGGATATGATTTTGTGAGATTTTCAGAGATTGATTTTGGAAAAATTCCGCGCCAGACAGCGGAAGATGTGGTTCTCATGATGATTGACGAAGGAAAAGTACTCCGTATCAATGAAGAGATGTTTACGATGAAACACCTGATGGATGAAGCGAAGGAAAAAATTCAGAATCATCTGAAGGAAGAAAATCTGATCACGATCGCACAGGTGAGAGATATGTTCTCAACAAGCAGAAAGAGTGCGAAACCGATTTTAGAATATATGGACAGCATTAAGGTGACAAAGAAGACAGGCGGAGAAAGTGAGAGGGTGGCATACTTATGAATTTAAAGCAGCTGGAGGCATTTGTTAAGGTAACTGAGTCGGGAAGCTTTTCGAAAGCGGCAAAGCTTTTGTTCCTGACACAGCCAACGGTCAGTGCACATATCTCTGCTCTGGAGAAAGAGCTGGATTCACGCCTCTTTGTAAGAAATACAAAAGAAGTGAAATTGTCGGAAGAAGGAAAGCAGTTATATCAGTATGCGCGTCAGATGGTAGAACTGGAAGAAGAAATCGAGCATGTGTTTTCAAAAGATGCACAGCGTGAAGAAAAATGTATTACGATTGCAACTTCGACAATCCCGGCACAGTATGTTCTGCCGGCAATTCTGGCAAAATTCAGGGAAGCATATCCGGATGAGCAGTTCCGGATTTCAGAAAATGACAGCTGCGGTGTTGTTGAACAGGTAGCAGGGCATATGGTAGATATTGGATTCACAGGTACGGTACTTGAAAAGAAACATTGCAGATATATGCCTTTTTATCAGGATGAACTGGTTGTTATCATGCCGAATACCGAGTTTTATCAGGAAATACAGAAGCGCTATAAGACAGCAACATGGATAAAGAATGAACCGGTCATTATGCGGGAAGAAGGATCGGGAACCCGCAAGGAAACAGAAAAAATATTGAGAAAAGCAGGAATTATGCCTGATACCCTCAATATAGTAGCATGCATTGAGAATCCGGAAGCGATAAAAAGGTCAGTAAAGAGTGGGCTTGGAATCACGATCATATCAAGACTTGCAGCAGAAGAGGAGATCCGGACCGGACAGGTCCTGGAATTTCCGTTACAGAAGGATGAAAGCAGTCGTTATCTGAACCTTGTATACAATAAAAACTATCAGCTGCCTGCAGCAGCAGAGCATCTGATCCGGATTGTAAAGGATTTCTATCCAGATGCACATATGGGGAAATGAAAAGAGGATAAAAATGATATATTTAGATAATGCGGCAACGACAATGCGTAAACCACAGGAAGTAATTGATGCGATCACCGCAGCAATGTGTTCCATGGGAAATGCCGGAAGAGGTGTCAATGAGGCATCTCTCGGAGCAGCAAGAACGGTGTATGATACAAGAGAAAAGCTTGCAGCTTTCTTCGGAGCGGAAGATGCAAGACAGATTGTATTTACGATGAATTCAACAGAGAGTCTGAATATCGCAATTAAAGGAATCTTAAATCCGGGAGACCATGTGATCTCGACGGTTCTGGAACACAATTCAGTTCTCAGACCGCTTTATGAGATGGAGAAAAAAGGGGTAGAAGTAACATTCCTTAACAGTGATGAAAAAGGAACTCTGGATTACGCAGATTTTGAAAAGGCGATCAAAGAAAACACAAAAGCGATCGTCTGCACCCATGGATCGAATCTGACAGGAAATAAAGTGGACGTGGAGCGGATCGGAGAGATCGCAAAAGCACATGATCTCTTATTTGTGGTAGATGCTTCACAGACAGCAGGCGTATTTCCGATTGATGTGCAGAAGATGCACATTGATATTCTGTGTTTTACCGGTCATAAGGGACTTTTAGGACCGCAGGGAACCGGTGGAATGTATGTAAGAAAAGGGCTGCATGTCAGACCGCTTCTTTCTGGTGGTACTGGTGTACAGACTTACAGTAAGACCCAGCCGGAAGAGATGCCGACAGCACTGGAAGCCGGAACCCTCAACGGACATGGAATTGCCGGACTGGATGCTGCGATCGGATACCTGGAAGAGACAGGAATTGACACGATCCGTGCAAAGGAACAGGCACTGATGAAGCGGTTCTATGAAGGTGTAAAAGAAATCCCGGGAGTCAAAATTTATGGAGATTTCAGCAGCATGGATCGTTGTGCAGTCGTGAGTCTGAATATTGGAGAGTATGATTCCGGAGAAGTCAGCGATGCACTTCTGACAGATTATGGGATTTCTACCCGTTCAGGAGGACACTGTGCACCACGGATGCATGAGGCACTTGGAACCGTAGAGCAGGGGGCTGTCAGATTCAGTTTTTCACACTATAACACAGAGGAAGAAGTGGATACAGCAATCCGGGCAATCCGCGAGCTTGCAGAAGAAGAGTAGAATTTTGTAAAGTCAGGATTTTATATAAGAATATAAATTGATAGAAAACCGATATGATATTGATAGTATCAATATATATATCGGTCTATTTTAATTATGAATTGGACAAGAAGTTGTGCAAAAGGTATAATTATAAGGTAATAAAAAAGTCTTTAATAGTTAAAATGACGAATGAGAGAAAGGCGAAGGAGGAAGAAAAATGAATTTATCAGATTCAAAGAAGAAGCTTGCACTTGCGGGGGTATTGTGTGGGCTTGTAGCAGCATGTCTGGCTTACTTTGGTAATCCGGCAAATATGGCATTTTGTATTGCCTGCTTTATCCGTGATACGGCAGGAGCTCTGGGATTCCACCAGGCCGAAGTTGTACAGTATGCAAGACCGGAGATCATCGGTCTTGTGATTGGAGCATTTATTATTTCAGTGGCAACAAAAGAATACCGTTCAACAGCAGGATCTTCACCGATGATCCGCTTTATCCTTGGTATGGTAATTATGATCGGTTCCCTGATTTTCCTTGGCTGCCCGCTCCGTATGGTGATCCGTATGTCAGCAGGTGACCTGAATGCATGGGTAGCACTGATCGGTTTTGTACTTGGAGTAGGAACAGGAGCATTTGCCCTGAAAAAAGGATTCAGTCTTGGACGTGCGCATGAGACGAATAAAGAAAATGGAGCAGTGCTTCCGGTACTGATGCTTGGTATTCTGATCCTTGCAACCTGCTCAACACTTCTCAAAGCAAGTGAAGCAGGTCCTGGAAGTCTTCATGCACCAATTATCATGTCACTTATCGGCGGACTTATTTTCGGAGCACTTGCTCAGAAATCAAGAATGTGCTTCGCCGGCGGAATCCGTGATGCGATCTTAATGAAGAACTTTGATCTTCTTACAATTATTGCAGGTCTTTTTGTTGTAATGCTGATCTTCAATCTGGCAACAGGAAGATTCGTACTTGGATTTAACACTCCTGGGATCATTGCACATTCCAACCATCTGTGGAATATCCTTGGCATGTATGCGGTAGGATTCGCGGCAGTTCTTGCCGGTGGTTGCCCGCTTCGTCAGCTGATCCTTGCAGGACAGGGATCTTCTGATTCAGCAGTGACTGTACTTGGTATGTTCTTTGCTGCAGCACTTTGCCATAACTTCGGACTTGCATCAAGCGGAACAGCTATGAATGCAGAGACAGGCGAACTCGTTGCAGGAGCCGTAACGCCGAATGGAAAAGTTGCTTGCATTATCTGTATTATCGCATGCTTTATCATTGCATTTACAAACAAAAGAGAGCAGGCAAAATAGTCAGAAACCGCAAGATTTAGATGGATAATCCATAAGAAATATGATATGCTAGGAAGGCAGGTAAAAAATATGAAAGAAGTAGATGCAAGAGGACTTTCATGCCCGGAACCGCTGATGCTTACCGCAGAAGCACTGAAGAATGCGAACGGACCGATCAAGGTTCTTGTGAGCGAACCTCACCAGAAGACTAATATTGAAAAGTTTGCGAAGGACAAAGGAAAGAAGGCAACTTCTACCGAGAAGGGCTCTGAATTTGAAATTGTGATTGAATAATGAGAAAAAAAGAGTTAAAGCTGGTCATCACATTCCATACAACAGCGGATGCGATGGCGATGGAAAAAGAATGTAAAAAAGTTGGTGCACAGGGACGTATGATCCCGGTACCGAGAAGTATTTCAGCAGGATGCGGGCTTTCCTGGTGCGCACCACTGGAATGCAGGGAAGAACTGAAAAATGTCATGCAGGGAATCGGTCTTGAAGAAGAAGAGATTCACGAGTGTATGGTATAAGAAGAGTTAGAATGAGGAAACCGCAAGATGAGGAATCATTTTTGCGGTTTCCTGTTTGCTTTCATGGGAAGTTACAAAGAAACTTTCTGTGAAATAAAAGGCACTGTGCGCCGGTGATATGTCCATATTTTATTGATTTACTGAGAATATTAGTGGAACAAGAAAAATAATTCTTTACATTTAGCATGATTTTGGATACATTATTATTGTAAATATATCCTACTAATTAACTAAAGTATGTTGGAGGAGAAGATGAGGGCGTTATCAGAAAAGCGATTGAGTGATTATATGGCAGAGCAGATTGCGGATGAAATTCTGTCTGGCAGAATCGAAGGGGGAAGTCAGTTAAAGCAGGAAGAACTGGCGGAAGTGTTTGGCGCATCCCGGATTCCGATCAGAGAAGCGTTTCAGGTGCTGGAGAGTCAGGGTCTGATCGTGCGGCTGGCAACAAAAAGAATTTACACAGTTGAGCTGGATGAGGAACAGATAGAACTGATTTTTGAAATGATCGGGGAAATCCTCAAAAAAGCGGTTCAGCATGTCCTGAATACGAAAAAGCAGACAGGGGAAAAGAAAGTATTTTCGGTGGAAACAAGACCGGATCAGTTGCTTCTTGCACAGATGGAGAATGGATATTTGACGAATCTGCTGAAAAATGCTTCGGAGTGTTATATCCGGTTTGCCGTAAAATGTAAAGAAACGGACGGGAAAAAAGAGGCAGAAAGAGCAATCTGCGAACAGATAACAGGTGCATTAAATGGCGCAGAAAAATATACAAAAACATTTGCAAAAGCGGTCAATAGTGAGATTGACAGATGGGTATTGCTTCTGGCAGAGCAGGTGAAGGAAGAAAGAAGGAAGAATAGATGAATGGTTTAAAACCGATCAAGATGCCGTCAGCGAAAGAAAAAGTTGCTGCGGAGCTCAGAAAAGCAATTTTATCAAGGCAGATGAAAGAAGGAGAGATCCTTTCACTCGACAGTGTAGCATCCCAGCTGAATGTGTCGGCAATGCCGGTAAGAGAAGCGTTTCAGATCCTGGCGAGGGACGGGCTGATCCAGCTTCGGAAGAATAAAGGGGCAGTCGTTCTTGGAATCACGGAGACCTATATCCGGGAACATTACCAGCTCCGCGCGATCCTTGAGAGTGCGGCAGCAAAGCTTGCGGCAGAACAGGGAACGGATATTTCGGAAATAGAAGACGTTTATCAGGAATCCTGTGAGGCTCTGGAAAGTGGGGAAGCCCAGAAATATACAGATCTCAATCGCGCATTTCACAATGAGATCTGGAGCGCGGCAGGCAATGGAAAGATGAAAAAGATGATCTCCGAGCTGTGGAACGGACTTTCCATGGGAAGCATGGTTTCCGAAGGCGATTACGCAAAGGTATCGATCAAAGAGCACGGAAGGATTCTGAAGGCAATTCAGGAGCATAATGCCGAAGCGGCGGAAAAAGAGATGTATGCGCATATCATGCGTAGCCGTGATGATATGCTGACGTATTACAAATAGACACAGTACGAAAATAGAAAAGTTATACATAAGATATGAAAAGATTTTGAGAGCATAGAGTGTTTCTTGAAATCTTTTTTATTTGTAAAAATTTCAGAGTATACTTCAAAACAGTCTTGGCTTTGACATACATTTTGTAAAAAAGATTTTTGATAATCATCTTGGACTATATGAATATTTGTATACTGCATACAACAACTCGTTTTTAAAGTCGATTTCGTGCAATATAACAGAAGAATCTTAGTCAGAATATACAAAACAGAATATGCAGAATTATGCTATCCGCCAAAATGATAAAAAGTGATTGACATTTTGGTGTCAATGAATTATATTAAAATCAAGATTTGGATACAAAATCAGATATCATAAATCAGATATCAAATAAAAGGCATCCAGAAAAGAAACTAAAAAGAGAAATGAGGAGGTAGCAAAATGAGTCAGGTAACTATCACATTATTGTTCCTGCTGTTTGCAATCGTGATGTTCATGTGGGAGAAAATTCCGTTGGGACTGACATCCATGATTGTCTGTGTGGGACTGGTAGTCACAGGAGTTCTGGACTGGAAGACAGCATTTTCGGGATTCATTGACAGCAACGTCATTCTGTTTGTTGCGATGTTCATTGTAGGTGGCGCACTTTTTGAAACAGGAATGGCAAACAAAATAGGGGGAGTTGTAACACATTTCGCCAAGACAGAGAAGCAGCTGATCGTTGCGATTATGATCATCGTAGGAGTGATGAGCGGTTTCCTTTCCAACACAGGAACAGCCGCAATTCTGATTCCGGTAGTCATCGGTATCGCAGCAAAGTCGGGATATTCAAGATCAAGACTTCTGATGCCGCTTGTATTCGCTGCAGCGATGGGAGGTAACCTTTCCCTGATCGGAGCTCCGGGTAACATGATCGCACAGTCACAAATGGAAAGTATCGGACTGAAATTCGGATTCTTCGATTACGCAAAAGTAGGTGTACCGATCCTGATCGTCGGAATCATTTATTTCGCACTGATCGGATACAAATTTCTTCCGAACAAGACAGATGCAGCCGGAGACAGCATTTATGATGAGGTACAGGATTTCAGCAATGTGCCAAAGTGGAAACAGACACTTTCCCTGGTTATTTTGATTCTTACACTTCTCGGAATGATCTTTGAAGAACAGATCGGAATCAAGCTTTGTGTGACAGGATGTGTCGGAGCAATCGCCCTGATCCTTACAGGAGTTATCAGTGAGAAAGATGCACTTCTTTCCATCGATCTGAAGACGATCTTCCTGTTCGGTGGAACCCTTTCCCTTGCAGCAGCACTTGATTCGACAGGAGCAGGTGAGCTGATCGCGGATAAAGTAATCGGACTTCTTGGAAAGAACCCGTCACCTTATGTACTTACATTTGTAATTTTCATGCTGTGCTGTGTACTTACCAATTTTATGTCAAATACAGCAACAACAGCACTTATGGCACCAATCGCTGTGTCAATCGCACAGGGAATGGGAGCAGACCCAAGCGCAGTACTTATGGCATGTGTCATCGGAGGATCCTGCGCATACGCAACACCGATCGGAATGCCGGCGAACACAATGGTTGTCACAGCCGGAGGATATACATTTAAAGATTATGCAAAAGCAGGTGTGCCGCTGATTCTGGTATCCACCGTAGTAAGTATGATCTTACTTCCGATATTCTATCCATTCTTCCCGTAAGAAGGGATAACAAAGTAATCAAATTAAATGCAATATAAAAAGAGGAGGATTTTAAAATGTCAAGAGAAGAACAGGTAACACAGCTTACAGATTACATGGCAAAGTTCATTGCACACGTTGCCAAAAAACTTCCGGATGATGTCATCGCAAAACTTCAGGAACTCAGAGAGAAAGAGGACAGTCCGCTGTCTAAGACAATCTATGACACCATGTTCCGTAATCAGGAACTTGCAGTAGCGCTTAACAGACCAAGCTGCCAGGATACAGGTGTCCTTCAGTTCTGGGTAAAATGTGGAACAAAATTCCCACTGATCGATGATCTGGAAGCATTACTGAAAGAAGCAGTTGTAAAGGCTACATTCGAAGCACCGCTTCGTCACAACAGCGTTGAGACATTCGACGAATATAACACAGGAAAGAATGTAGGAAAAGGAACACCGACCGTATTCTGGGATATCGTTCCGAACTCTGACAAATGTGAGATCTACACATACATGGCAGGTGGCGGATGTACACTTCCGGGAAAAGCTATGGTTCTGATGCCAGGTGAAGGATATGAAGGTGTAACAAAATTCGTTCTCGATGTTATGACAAGCTACGGACTAAATGCATGTCCTCCGCTTCTTGTAGGTGTAGGTGTAGCAACTTCTGTAGAAACAGCAGCCCTGCTTTCAAAGAAAGCTCTGATGCGTCCGATCGGCTCTCACAATGACAACGAAAGAGCTGCAAAGATGGAAACCCTTCTGGAAGACGGAATCAACGCAATCGGCCTTGGACCACAGGGAATGGGTGGAAAATACTCTGTAATGGGTGTTAACATCGAAAATACAGCACGTCATCCATCTGCAATCGGTGTAGCTGTAAACGTAGGATGCTGGAGCCACAGAAGAGGACACATTGTATTTGATAAGGACCTTAATTACACAATCACAACACATTCGGGGGTGGAATTATAATGGTAGAAGTAAAAGATGGAAAGAAAATTTTAACAACACCAATTTCAGCAGAGGATTTAAAAGACATTAAAGTCGGAGACATCATTTACCTGAACGGAAGTATGACAACATGCCGTGACGTTGCGCATCGTCGTCTGGTAGAAGAAGGAAGAGAACTTCCTGTAGATGTTAGAAACAACGCAATTTTCCATGCAGGACCGATCATCCGTCCACTGGAAAATGATAAATTCGAGATGGTTTCCGTAGGACCGACAACCAGTATGCGTATGGAAAAATTCGAATATGAATTCGTACAGAAATCTGGTGTACGTGTGATCATCGGAAAAGGTGGAATGAAAGAAAACACCGAACGTGCATGTAAAGAGTTCGGAGCAATCCACTGTGTATTCCCAGCTGGTAATGCCGTAGTAGCAGCAACAGAGGTTGAAGAGATCGTAAGAGCTGAGTGGAGAGATCTCGGAATGCCGGAAACTCTCTGGAACTGCCGCGTAAAAGAGTTTGGACCGCTGATCGTATCCATCGATACAGAAGGAAACAACCTCTTTGAAGAAAGAAAAGTAGTCTACAATAAGAGAAAAGACGAACAGTATGAAATTATCAGTAAACAGGTAGGCTTTATCAAATAGTCATACTGAAAAATATGGAACCCATACTTGCTTAATTAAAATAATAATCAAATATTCTGCCAGATATTTGGTCTCGTTATGGAGAAGTGCTGCAAGCCGATGAGAGTGATCGGTTTTGCAGCACTTTTTTGGCTAACAGGAAATTCCAAAGGAATTTCCTGTTAGCCAAAAGGCACTACGTGCCAGGGATGCGCACTCGCACGAAGAAGAAGGATATCGCAAGCGACTGTGCTCGGCGCAAGAATGTGCCAAGGCACATTCTATTCGTAATGCCTTTTTACAATGTTTTTCCCATTTAAAGGGTAGAATATGGTATACTTATAGATAATGGAAAAATTTATGGATTTACAGAAAGGCAAAGCATGCAGTTACGTTTTGAAATTCCGGAGAGTTTCTGGAGTCTGTTCCGGTCTGTGAACAGAGAGACATACATTGAAGCTTTGATGGCGATCAATGAAGAATACCAGTACAGCAATTATTTCCTGACCAGGGAGGTCTGTATTCAGGTGCTTCGTGACCTGTATATGAAGAAGCAGATCGAACTTAAACGGGAGGAAGATGAGACCGAGTTTGATATGCTGGAAACCCCGTCAGCAAGGATTCTGAACTGGCTGATCCGAAAAGGATGGCTGAAGAAAATTGAAGATTATAATACATTGGTGACGAACATCGTGATTCCGGATTATGCGGCAGTCTTTGTTGATGCGTTTGAGCGGCTTTCCTCGGAGGATCTGGAGGAGACAGAGATCTATATCCAGAATGTGTATGCAACGCTGTTTTCGTTCAGGAATGATCCAAGAGTGAACATGAATATGCTCCGGACAGCGCTTGTCAATACCCGAAGACTTAATAAGGCATTGCAGGATATGCTGCACAATATGGACAAGTTCTTTGCAAGGCTTCTGGAACAGCAGTTTTACGGAGATCTTCTGAAGGAGCATCTGGACGGATATGTGGAAGAGATTGTCCGGAAAAAATACCATATCCTGAAGACTTCGGATAATTTTTATATCTATAAGACAGATATCAAAGAATGCCTGCGCCAGATGCGGGATGATGAGGAATGGATCGAGAAGATCCGTGAGCGCGCCAGGGCAACCGGAGATACGGGAGAAGATGTGCTGGAGCTTCTGGATATGATCGAGAGAGGCTTTGATGATATCGAGCACCGCATTTCCAATATGGATAAGGAGCACAGCAAATATGTGCGTGCGACGGTGACAAGGCTGAATTATCTTCTGAGCGGAGAGAGCGACACGAAGGGACTGGTGATTCAGCTCCTGAACCGGATGTCAGAGGATGACTATGAAGAGGTCATTCAAAAGACGGGGGAGAAGATGAATCTGTCTTTGGTTGAAATCCTGTCAGAAAAATCTCTTTATAAGCGAAGAAGAAGCCGGAAGGATTTTGTCAGCAAGATGGCACAAGAAGAGGAAGTAGATGATCTGGACAGAGAAGATGTGCTCCGGCTGAACCGGATCAAGCTCAGATTCAGCAAAAAGCAGATTGAAGAATTTATCGAAGAACATATGGAGAAAGATGTGCTGGATACGGAAAAGCTTTCCCTTACATCAGAGGATGATTTTGAAAAGCTGATTCTTGCATACGACCTCAGTACCCGTAAGAACAGCAAATACAAAGCGCTGGAAGAGGATGCGGAAACGGTTGAAAAGAACGGATACCGTTATCCGGCACTGAAGTTTGTAAGAAGGCATTTATAAAAAGTATACGGAAATTGGAGAGAATGGATGATAGAATATTTTGAGCAGCTTACGCAGGAAGAACAGGAAGACCTGACAGATGTGATCCGGCTTCTCTACAGACAGACGTTCCTTCTGGAGAGGAAGTTCGACAAGCGTGCGGGCAGACTTAAGTATCAGCGAGAGTACCGCATCTGTGAAAAGCACATTGATTTTCTGAAAATGTATTTTCAGATCGCCGGGATCACATTATGTGAGAACGTACACCTGGGACTGATCTACATTCAGGATGAAATGATCTGGGGAGAAAAGCTTCCGCGTCTTGCAACGATTTACATCTTATTACTGAAGCTGATTTATGATGAACAGATGGCATCGGTTTCGTCAAGTAGTCAGATCGTGACAACGCTTGGGGCACTCAACGGAAAAGCAGGAGATTTTCGTGTGCTTCGCAGTATCCCGTCACCGACAGAGATGAAAAGGACCATTGCCATGCTGAAAAAATACCAGCTGATCGAGCCGCTGGATCTACTGGAAGAGTTAAATGAAAGTACAAGACTTCTGATCTATCCGTGTATCCATGCAGTATTGCAGGGAGATGCGGTGAGAGAAGTTCTGGAATCATTCGGAAACAGCCGGGAAGAAGAGGAGGAGACTCTTGGAGACATTGGATAACAGGCAGCCGTTCTGGGCGATTTCAAAAATCTGCCTGAACAACTGGCATTATATAGACAGAAAAATACTGACTTTGAGCGAAGGGATCAACTTTTTCACCGGGCATTCCGGAAGTGGAAAATCAACGGTTATCGATGCAATTCAGATTGTGCTCTATGCCAACACGGATGGGCGTGGATTTTTCAACAAGGCAGCAGCGGATGATTCGGACCGTACTCTGATCGAGTATCTGCGCGGAATGGTGAACATCAGTGAAAATAATGAGTCCCAGTATCTGCGGAACAAGAATTTTTCCAGTACGATCGTGATCGAGCTGGAGCAGACAAGAACCCATGAAAAACAGTGTGTGGGAGTTGTATTTGACGTGGAGACGGCGACGAATGAGATAAGCCGCCTGTTCTTCTGGCACAGGAGTGGTCTGCTTGAAAATGCTTACCGTGGGGAAAAGAGATGTCTTTCTACTGTGGAAATAAGAGAATATCTGCAGCGTACCTTTGGGGAAGAGGCATTCTACTGCGGACCAAGCAATGAGCGTTTCCGACGTCAGCTTTATGATGTGTATCTGGGCGGACTGGATAAAGAAAAGTTCCCACGTCTTTTTAAGCGGGCAATCCCGTTTCGGATGAATATCAAGCTGGAAGAATTTGTAAAAGAATATATCTGCATGGAACAGGATATCCAGATCGAGGATCTGAAAGAAAGTATCATGCAGTATGGAAGAATGCGCAGCAAGATCGAGTCAACGATGGAAGAGATTGAGGATCTGAAGAAGATCGATGGAATCTATCAGGATTTTGATGAAAAAAGGGAAAAAAGCAGGGAATGTGAGTACCGACTTACCCGTCTGGAAATGCTCCGGCTGCAGGCAGATATCCAGGGACTCCATGATAAGATCAGAACCAGAGAAGAAGGCATCAAGGTACAGGAGCATACGAAAGCAGAACTGGTGCGTCAGAGCGGGGAGCTGCAAAAGGAACATGAGGAGTTGCTGCTTCGTCTGAATAACAGTGGTTATAAAGCACTGGAAGCAGAACTTGCAGGTTTAAATGAAACGTTGGAGCATCTCGGAAAAAGCAGGGCGAGTCTGACAAAGACTGCGCAGAGACTTAAGGAATGGAAAGAACAGGAGATTACTTCCAACCAGACAATCTGGGATATTGATAAATTTGAAGCCGGTACGATTTCGGAAGGTGAGCTTACAAGGCTCAAAGAAAATATTACGCAGATGCGTGCAGAGATTGAAGAAGAGCGCCGGGATACGGACAGTACGCTTCGTCAGATCAAAAAAGAAGAACGGGAAGCCAAAGAAGAGTTAAAAGAGCTGAAACAGGGGAGAAAAGCATATCCAAAAGAACTGGAAGAGGCGAGACTGGAATTGCAGAACCGGCTGCAGGAGGATTGTGGAAAATTTGTTTCTGTACAGATCCTTGCAGACCTTCTGGAGATCCGGGATGAAAGATGGCACAATGCAGTGGAAGGCTATATGGGAAATAATAAGCTTCTGCTGATCGTAGAGCCAAAATACGCGAAAGCGGCAATGGATATTTATCAGGAGATGGATAAGAAGAAATTCTTCCGTGCTGCAATTCTGGATACGGAAAAAGTAATGGAAGAAGAGCACATCGTCCGTCAGGGAGCTCTTGCAGAAGAAGTAAAAGCAAAAGAAAAATACGTGCAGTCTTACATCAATTTCTTCCTTGGAAACGTTATGAAATGTGAGAGTATTGAGGAACTCCGGGAATGCAGGATCGGTGTGACACCAGACTGTATGCTTTATCACAGCTATCGTCTGCAGCACATCAATCCGGAAAATTACACCAGACGTGCTTATATCGGCGAGATCAGTCTCCGGCAGAGGATCCGGCAGCTTCAAAAGTACTGCGAGCAGCTTCAGGAGAAGAGACTACCGCTTGCGGCACTTGTGGAAGAGGCGAAGAAGCTTCTGGAACTGGAGGCAATGCCGCTCCCGACAGAGGATTATATCAGCCAGATCCTGGATGCAAAAGCAATAAAGGAAAAAGAAAACCGTAAAAAGGATTTGCTTGAAAAGCTTCAGAAGCTACGTGCAGAATCTGTTGATATCCTGGAAGCACAGATGAAAGAAGTGCAGGACAGACGGGATGCAATGCAGAGAGAGATCACGAAGACAGAGAAAGAAATCTGGAAAAACGGAGAAGAGATTGAAAAATTCAAGAACAGCATTACAGAGTCTGAATCTGCACTTACGGGAATCCAGAAAGAATTTCAGGAAAACGAAGGGTTTGAGAAGCAGTTTGAAGAGTATCTGGAAGCACAGAAAAGCAGGAACTATATTTATTTGAAAGAGGCAAGTACAAGGCAGCTGCAGCAGCTTGGAAAGAAAAAAGAAGAGATCTATCAGGAGCTGGTGGCAGCCCGCAGTGCTTATACCAAAAAATATACGCAGCGTAATTTTTCAGTGGTAGAAGAAGATAATAAGGTTTATCAGGAGCTTCTGGAAAACCTGTCATGTGACGATCTGGAAACCTACCGGCAGGCAGCGAATGAACAGGCAAAGGCAGCGGTCGAGCACTTCAAGGATGACTTCGTTTTCAAAATCCGCAGTGCGATCCGTGAGGCTTACCAGAGAAGAGATGAGCTGAACCGGATCATCAGCCGGCTGGATTTCGGAAAAGATAAGTACCAGTTTGTGATCACGAAGAATAAGGGTGCAGACGGAAAGTACTATAAGATGTTTATGGACGATACCCTGCAGATCAATCCGGCACAGCTTTCAGGTTCTATTGAGAACCAGATGAATCTGTTCACGATGGAGCATGAAGAAAACTACGGTGATATGATGAATGAACTGATCGGCATCTTTATCCCACCGGAAAATGCTACCCATGAGGAACTGGAAGAGGCGAAGAAAAATATGGACAAGTACGCGGATTACCGTACTTATCTTTCGTTTGATATGCAGCAGATCGTCCAGGGTGAGGAAGATATGAAAATCGGTCTTGGCAAGATGATCCGCAAGAATTCCGGAGGAGAAGGACAGAATCCTCTTTATGTTGCACTTCTTGCAAGCTTTGCACAGATTTACAGGATCAATCTTTCCCCGAAAATCCACAGGAATCCGACGCTCAGACTGGTCGTTCTGGATGAGGCATTTTCAAAAATGGATGCCGAGAAGGTGGCAAGCTGTATTGCGCTGATCCGTGGACTTGGTTTCCAGGCAATCATCAGTGCCACAAATGATAAGATTCAGAATTATCTGGAAAATGTTGATAAAACCTTTGTATATGCCAACCCGAATAAACGGCATATATCAATTCAGGAATTTGAAAAAACCGAGTTCGCACAGCTTGCGGATGAGGAAGAACAGGGGTGATAGAAAATGTATCTGGTAGACAGGATTATAGAAAGATGTGAGAACAGCAGCCGAGACTGGCGGGAAGGAGCGGCTGGAGGGAGGACTCTTCGGATCACACAGGAGGATTATGATGCCTGTGGGAAAGAAGAGTTGATCGAAGAGGTGCAGCGCCTGGAAAGAGCAGGACTTCTGACTGTGAAAAAATGGGTTGTTCCGGACAGTGATGTAGAGCTTGTGGCATATCAGGTGGAGCATCTTCCGGATTTTTACCGTCTTGCAGACAGCGAAAGTGGAGAAGAATACTGGCCGAAGCAGGCGAAGGTAAATTATTATATACGTAAGATTGACCAGGAGCTTTCGGAAGGCTTCCAGAAAGAATGGATCGAGAATTATCTGGAAAAGCTGAAAGAGCGGATCGCAGAAGGTGATCTGCCGAAAAATATAGAGAAGCTGGAAAAATATCTGGACTGTTACCGGGGACTGGATTCTCTGGAAGAACCGATGATGAAGCGGATTTTCAGTAAACGCTATCTGAAGGACAGTAAGATCTTCGAGCGGGAGATGGAACGAAATGTGGTGACGGCTGCAAGAAGATATTGCCCGGAGATTACGGCAGATATGGATATCCAGACGGTTCTGGAGCAGCTGCTGATTGAAGAAAATTCCCAGGAGCTGGCAGTGAAAGGACCGCTTAAACTGAAGATCTGGAAGGGATCAGAAGCAAAAAGAGTGGATCTTTCCGATTTTACATATGGAGTTGTGCTGAACAGCCAGACAGTCAAGCATGCAATGGTTGAGGTAGAGCAGCCGGCACTGAAAAAAATCGTGACGATCGAGAATAAGACGAATTACCTTGCAATGGAATATGATCCGGAGATCCTTTATATCTACAGTCATGGATATTTTTCACCACTTGAAAGAGAATTTCTGAAGAAGCTGCAGAGAGTGATCGAGGGAAAAGACGTGGAAGTATTCCACAGCGGAGATATGGATTACGGTGGAATCCGGATTTTTGAATATATCCAGAAGCATATTTTTCCGGGAATAAAGCCATTGCAGATGGATGTGGAAACTTATGAGAAATACGAAGAATATGCGAAAACGATCTCGAAAGAGACGATGGAAAAGCTGGAAAAGGTAAATGTTCCGCTTTTGGAGGAGTTAAAAGAAAAGCTTCTTGAGACCGGAAAGGGAATCGAACAGGAAAGCTTCCTGATTGAAGAATAGAGTGCAGTGCTTAAGGAAAAAGTGCGGCAGTGAAAAGAAAAAGACCAGAATGCCCTTGTAGTGGGGTGAGTTCTGGTCTTTTTATGTATGCGATGATCCATGTGCAGACTGGTGTCCATACTGTCAATGAAAAAATGACAGAATTAAAAACCTTCTACAAACTGGTCAAGTACATGTGGGAGAAGCTTGTCACTGTAAGCGGTGAGAGAATACTTGCCTTTGCATAATGCCCAGTCATAAAGAACAGCACGTTCGTACATTGCGTAAATCTTCAGAAGTTCATCGGCAGTACTGGTGGCGTTGAATTCTCCATTTTTCAGTGCAGTGCTGATTGTCTCGGTCAGCCACACGAAATAGTAACGATCGTTTTCAAGAAGGGAGCGCTTATCCTTTGTGATCAGCTGGGACGAGTAGAGGGAGGCTAAAAGCCCGACATCGACACTGGTCTCAATCATATGAAATAGTTCATGGTTAAAAAATAACAGCTTGTCATAAGCAGAAAGATCTGGATCTACGATTCCTGCAAGCTCTTCATACTTTTCGTCAAACAGATAAGAAAGTGTGTTGAGAAGAGCTTCTTTTCCTTTGAAATAGTGGTAAAAGGTTCCTTTTGAGGTCTTAGAAGCCGAGATGATCTCATCAACGGTAGTCTGTTCATAACCATGCTTGTAGAATAGATTCCACGCGGCTTTTATGATACGGCTTTTGGTGGAACTTCTTTTCTTTGGCATGAAAATTCCCCTCCTTTGAAAATAGTAATCTTTTTTTATTATAGCAGAATGGGCATGAAATAACAAGAAAGTAATTTGTTTACAAAAAAAGAAGACAAAACCATATACATAGCTCTGTCTTCTGAAAGATTTCGACTTAACGGCCTACTTTGAAACCATATTTTAACGGATCATCTGGATCGATCACATAAGTAGCTTCCCCTGTCAGATAAGCACTTCCGGTAATCTGCGGAATAACGGCATCATAGTCGGCAACCTTTGTAGTGTCTAAGATTACGCCTTTGAACTGAGAGCCGATAAAGCTTTCATATACGAAAGGCTGTCCGATTTTGATCTCACCTTTTTTGTAAAGAGTGGCGAGCTTTGCGCTGGTTCCGGTTCCGCAAGGAGAACGGTCAGCCATATGATCTCCGAAGATAACGACATTACGTTTGTCACATCCAGGAGTATCGGTAGAGCAGTAAAGCTCTGCGAGGTCGACAGTTGTGATATCAAGTTCCGGATGCTGGATCTCTACTTCGGCATTGACCTTTTCGATCAGCTTCATACCGAAATCGGTAAGCTGTGGGATTGACTGTGGATCTACGTGCCATCCGAACTGTTCGATATCAACAAGTGCGAAGAAGCTTCCGCCGAAAGAAATATCATAGTGAACTTCTCTGCCATCAACTTCTGTGGTGAGATTTTCTTTGTAAAGGAAAGCCGGTACATTAGTAAGTGTTACATTAAGTACCTTTCCGTTTTTGACTTCTGCTTTGGTACGGATAATTCCTGCAGGAGCATCCAGAACAACTTCTGTATAAGGCTCTACGGCAGGGACAAGTCCTGTTTCAATGATTGCTGTAACTGAACCGATTGTTCCGTGGCCGCACATATTCAGATATTCTCCGGTGTCCATGAAGATCACACCAAAATCAGCTTCCGGGTGGATCGGATCTGTCAGAAGAGCACCAAACATATCATGATGTCCACGTGGTTCAAACATCAGAGCCTGACGGTATTTGTCGTAATGCTCTGCGAGAAAGTTCTTACGTTCGATCATTGTATTCCCTTCAAGCTTCGGGAAACCTGATGTAATGATTCTTGTAAATTCCCCAACTGTATGTGTGTCGATCGCATGGAAAGATGCCTCAAATGCGTCAAGATTCAGTTTTGGATTGATTTCCATTTTTAATATTCCTCCTTAGTTGAAAGACCAGACCAGAGTCTAGTATGCAGTTCAGTTTTCTTTAAAAATATTATGTACGAAAACACTTGAAAAGTCAATGGTAATTTGCTATAATGAATAAGCTTGATTGAAATAATCAATATATGGGGGTAGATGGATAACTGGTGTGTCTCCTGGTCTTCAAAACCAGTGTGGGGCGTTAGGAGCGTCCTGGGTGGGTTCGATTCCCACATGCCCTCGCCAAAAAGAGAGGTTTTTGGGCGAAAGCCTTAAAAAGATAAAGAGAAAAGCTGCTGTATTGTTTTAGGGGAAATAGTACAGTAGCTTTTCTTTTTTGACGTAAATCCTGTTGGACAGAATACTTATAGATAATACGAATAAGTAAAATGAGAAGAAATAGACAATCTGTAAAAATCATACAGAACCGATGAAAAAAATAAATAGATTATATATAAAAAAGATATTGAATTTTCAAGTAAAATCAGATAGACTATAGTACAGATCAATCACTAGACTAGATTCTAGTATTGAGTCCAATATGAAGAGTGAAAATCTATAAATGCTATTGAAAAAGATATATCTATTTGTTAAACTATAGTCAAATACGTGTAGGACAAGATAAGATATAGATTTCGACGTAGAGGAGAAAGGAAGAGAAGAGACATGGCAAACTTACAGATTTTGCTGCGTCAGCATGTAGGAGCTCCTTGTGCACCGGTTGTAAAAGCCGGAGACAGAGTAGAAAAAGGGACTCTGATTGCAACACCGACAGGTCTTGGAGCTAATATTTTTTCAAGTGCATATGGTGTGGTAGAAGACGTACTGGAAGACCGTATCATCATCAAGCCGGATGAAGAACAGAAGGATGAATATGTAAAGATTCCGGAAGGCAGCAAGCTTGATATGGTAAAAGCGGCAGGTGTTGTCGGAATGGGCGGCGCCGGATTCCCGACAGGTGTAAAACTCGGAACAGATCTGCAGGGGGGATATATCCTTGTAAATGCAGCGGAGTGTGAGCCGGGACTTCGTCATAACATTCAGCAGCTGGAAGATGACTGTGCGAAAGTTATCCGCGGAGTAAAACACTGCATGGAGATTTCCAATGCATCAAAAGCTATTTTTGCAATTAAGAAGAAAAATGAAAAAGCAGTAAATGCACTGCGCGAGGCATTAAAAGATGAAGAGGCGATCACGATCCACTTACTTCCGGATATTTATCCGATGGGAGAAGAACGTGCGGTTGTAAGAGAATGTCTTGGAATCGAACTGAATACAACACAGCTTCCGTCAGCAGCAAATGCGATTGTCTGTAATGTAGAAACTCTTGCAAGAGTTGCGGAAGCAATTGAAGAGAGAAAGCCATGCTTTTCTAAGAACCTTACTGTTATCGGTAAGATCAATGGCGGTAATGAGCCACATGTATTTATGGATGTACCGGTCGGCACAAGCGTTGGGGAAATGATCGAACGTGCCGGCGGTATTGATGGTGTATATGGGGAAATCATCATGGGTGGTCCATTTACCGGACGTGCTACTACAGAGGATGCACCGATTACAAAGACAACCGGTGGAATCATTGTTACAATTGATTTCCCGGATCTTCATGGTGCAAGCGTAGGTCTTTTGGTATGTGCCTGCGGTGGTAGCGAAGAACGTATGAGAGATATTTGCCAGAAGATGAATGGTGTAGTGAAATCAGTAGCCAGATGTAAACAGGCAATTGAAAACAAACCGGGAGCTCCGCTTAAATGCGAGAGACCTGGAAACTGTCCTGGACAGGCTAAGAATAATATCCAGTTCAAGAAGGATGGATGTGAGTACATTATTATTGGTAACTGCTCAGACTGTTCGAATACAGTCATGGGATCAGCACCGAAGATGGGGCTTAAGGTATTCCACCAGACAGACCATGTCATGCGTACGATCGGACATCCACTTTACAGATATCTGCGCGTTTCAAAGCAGGTAGAACAGTTACCGGAAGGTAAATAGATAAGTTGATACCTCACTTCGGTGAGTGTATAAATAGTTAATTGAATGATTGTTAAATTAACAAGGAGGAAATTATTATGTCAATTACAGCGGAAACCGCAAAAGAACATGCAAAAGATCCTGCAGTATTATGCTGTAGAGCAGAAGGCGGCATTACAATCCAGGCTGCAAACCTTGAAGATCCGGCTATCTTTGATGATCTGGTAGATTCAGGACTTCTGAAACTTGATGGAACACTTACAATCGAACAGGTACTTGGAGCAAAGCTTGTTAAGACCTGCGATTCTCTTACACCACTTACAGCTGATCTTGTTGAAGGCGCAAAAGCACCTGCAGCAGAGGAAGCACCGGCTGAAGAAGCAAAAGAAGAAGTGAAAGAAGAAGCACCAGCAGTTACTGCAAATCCTACAGCAAGTGTACAGAAAGTTGGCGGCGTGTTAAAAATCCACATTGGAGAAGGCAAAGATATCGATATCGAAATGCCGATGGGTTTTAATAACGGTGTTGCAGTAGCGGAAGTACCGGCAGAGGTAGAATTACCGGCAGGCGTGGTTTCAGGCGCAGCACCGACAAAAGAGCTGGAACCGAAAGTCGTAAGAAGCGTTACCAGAAAGCATTATAAAATTACAGAAGTAAAGCGTGGACCGGAGACAAAGATCGAAGGAACAACTCTTTACATCCGAGAAGGAATTGAAGAAGAAGCAGTTGCTTCACAGGAACTGGTTCATCAGTTAAAGATTGATATCATTACACCGGATCAGTACCATACTTATTCTAATACAATCATGGACGTACAGCCGATCGCTACAAAAGAGGGCGAAGACGAAATCGGTACAGGTACAACAAGAGTACTTGATGGCGTTATCATGATGGTTACCGGAACAGACGACAATGGTGTTCAGATCGGTGAATTCGGTTCTTCCGAAGGATACCTGGATGAAAATATCATGTGGGGACGTCCGGGAGCTCCTGATAAAGGTGAAATCTTCATTAAGACAGAAGTTATCATCGAAGCAGGAACCAACATGGAAAGACCTGGCCCGCTTGCAGCACATTCTGCAACAGATGTTATTACTCAGGAAATCCGTGAAGCTCTGAAGAAAGTAGAAGACGAAAGCCTTGTAGTAGATACAGAGACATTCAATCAGGTAAGAAGACCTGGTAAAAAGAAAGTCGTTATCGTAAAAGAAATCATGGGACAGGGCGCTATGCATGATAACCTGATTCTTCCTATGGAACCAGTCGGAGTACTTGGTGCAAGACCGAACGTTGACCTTGGAAACGTACCGATCATGGCATCTCCACTGGAAGTACTTGATGGATGTATCCATGCACTTACCTGTATCGGACCTGCATCAAAAGAAATGTCAAGACATTACTGGAGAGAACCACTGGTTCTTGAAACTCTTCATGATGAAGAAGTTGACCTTTGCGGCGTTATCTTTGTTGGTAGCCCACAGATCAATACAGAAAAATTCTATGTATCAAAACGTGTTGGTATGATGGTAGAAGCTCTTGATGTTGACGGTGCATTCGTTACAACTGAAGGATTTGGTAACAACCACATCGATTTCGCAAGCCATATTGAACAGATTGGTATGAGAGGAATTCCGGTTGTTGGTCTTTCATTCTGCGCAGTACAGGGAGCACTTGTAGTTGGAAACAAATACATGCAGTACATGGTAGATAACAACAAATCTGAATCTGGAATCGAAAACGAAGTCCTTGCATGCAACACTCTTTGCCAGGAAGAAGCAATTCGTGCACTTGCTATGCTGAAAGCAGGAATGGCTGGAGAAGAAGTTAAGAAGGCAGAAAGAAAATGGAATCCGAATGTAAAAGCAAACAACATTGAACTGATTTCAAAAACTATGGACAGAACAATCGAACTGGTTAAAAACGAGCAGTCACTGCCAATGAGCCAGAAGAGAAAAGAAAAATACGATTAAGGTGAATGACTATGAAATATGGCGATAAGATCATTTATATGGAAGGCGTAATCGTAGAAATCCATGATGGATGTGTTGGAATCGACTTAAAGGGAAGACTGGGTTACCTGAAGATCCCGATGAGAATGCTGATTACGGATTATCCATTAGTGGTAGGACAGGAAGTTGGATGGAATATGAGTTTTGTTGAACAGCTTGGTCCGGACGCCAATGAAAAATATGTTAGTAACCTGCAGACATACCAGAGACGTCAGGAAGAAATGAAGTCTCATAAAAAAGATGAAGTGTAATTATATCAGGAGGAAATAGACATGAGTTTGACCGTTGTTAAAGGACTTCAGTCAGAAATCTTCGTTCCGGTAACTCCGCCGCCAGTATGGGCTCCGGTGAAAAAGGAACTGAAGGATATGACAATTGCCCTCGCTACAGCAGCAGGTGTACACCACAAGGAACAGAAGAGATTCAACCTTGCCGGTGACTTTACCTGGAGAAAAATAACAGATAAAATGCCGTCAGATGAATTAATGGTATCTCACGGTGGATATGATAACAGTGATGTAAACAAAGATATCAACTGTATGTTCCCGATTGACCGTATCCATGAACTTGCAAAAGAAGGATTTATCAAAGCTTGTGCACCGGTACATGCCGGATTCATGGGTGGTGGTGGAAACCAGGAGAAATTCAAACATGAAACTGGTCCGGCCATTGCAAAGATGTTCGTTGAAGAAGGGGTAGATGCAGTTATCCTGACCGCTGGTTGAGGTACCTGCCACCGCTCTGCAGTTCTGGTGCAGAGAGCGATTGAAGCCGCAGGAATTCCTACAATTATTATTGCTGCGCTTCCACCGGTTGTACGTCAGACCGGTACCCCACGTGCGGTTGCTCCGCGTGTTCCTATGGGAGCTAACGCTGGTGAACCACACAATGTTGAGATGCAGACTGGCATCGTAAAAGCAACTCTGGAACAGCTTGTGAAGCTGGATACTCCGGGAAAAGTTGTTCCGCTTCCGTTCGAATATGTAGCGAAAGTATAATCAAATCCACTGCGAAGCAGTTGTTTGATTATGAACAGGTAGTGAAGCGGATTGCGATTATCCGCTTACGAAGTGAAAATTGCCGAATAAGGCAAAAGACTGGCTAGAAGGGGACATCCCCGGCAGGATTGGGGCGAAAGCCCTGGTTTGTGCCGGGGATGTCCTTTTTATTTAACTGGATATTTTGATGGAACTTCCTGTTAAATAAAAGGCATTACATGTCGGGAATGTGCCAGGACACATTTTTGTTCAATTTAGAATTGAGGATGATATATGGAGAAAGAAATAGATCTGCGCCGGCTTGTGATCAAAGCCTTCCATATTACTGATGTGGAAGAAGGCGAAGAAAACAAAGTGACAGCATCCGGGAAAATGATGATCGAGAAGAAAATCCTGGATGATATTTTACCGAAATATCCACAGCTTTCTAAACTGGATGTACAGATCATAAAGCCGGGAGAACATGACCGATATACCAATACGATGATGGATATCATTCCGATATCAACAAAGGTACTTGGGAAGATCGGGGACGGGATCACGCATACACTCACCGGTGTCTATGTGATCCTTACCGGTGTAGATGAAAACGGAAAGCAGGCACATGAGTTCGGATCCAGTGAAGGTAATCTGAAAGAGATGCTGTATCTGAACCGGGCAGGTACTCCGGGAGAAGGCGACTATATTGTGTCGTTTGATGTGGTCCTGAAGCCGGGAATGGGGCAGGAAAGAGAAGGCGTGCTTGCAGCGCACCATGCCTGTGACGAATTTATACAGATTTTCCGCGAGCAGATGAAGAAGTTCAGGGGCGATCTCTGCACAGAGAGACACGAATATCATGATGTGGTCCGCCCGGGCAAAAAGCGTGTCCTGATCGTGAAGCAGGTTGCCGGACAGGGCGCAATGTATGACACTTCGCTGTTTGCAGAAGAGCCTTCGGGAACTGAAAATGGACGCTCGATCATTGATATGGGAAATATGCCGGTGATCGTAACACCAAATGAATATCGGGACGGAATCATCCGTTCTATGCAGTAGGAGGTGCGATTATGGGAATTGGACCATCGACAAAGGAAACATCACTACACCATTTCAGGGATCCGCTTCTTGATGTTGTATCATCAGATGAAGACCTGGATCTGATGGGAATTATGATTGTTGGAACCCCGGATGATAATACAGATAAGCTACTTGTGGGAACCCGTGCGGCAGTGTGGGCAGAAGCCATGCGCGCAGATGGAGCCATTCTTTCAACGGATGGGTGGGGCAACAGTGATGTGGACTTTGCAAATATGGCAGAGCAGATGGAAATCAGGGGAATCCCGGTCACAGGGCTGAAATTCAGCGGTATGGTTGGACAGTTCGTAGTAGAGAATGAACATCTGGGTGGAATTCTGGATATCAATAAAAGTGAAGAGGGCGTTGAGACGGATGTGCTCGGCGAAAATAATGTGACAGAGCTTGATGCAAAAAAAGTCACAGCAATGCTGAAGCTGAAAATGCGAAAAAATGAGGAGCGTTAAGGCTTTGGAAGTTGCAGAAAATTGCCAGAAGTAAATCTGGCTGGAAAAGAAGATATAGAAAAAGTCCTGTTAAGCTGCCGGATATTGAATCTGGCTTCTTAACGGGACTTTTTTGCTCTTTTTTAACCGCCGGAAACAGGATTGCCTGCAATGGACGGTGTAAGGATGATTTTCCCTGTCAAAAATATTAGTAGATCAGTTCACTTGAGTTTCTGATGCATCTTCAATGATGTGGTTACGGATGATCGCACGGATGCTTTCATTGAGGTAAGGCTTTAACTCCTCAAATGACATCGGATCATTGTCCAGAATCGTGCTGTATGAAGTTGAACTTGCGAGCTCAATGATCAGAAAGAGCATGGTCTCCGGCGCGCGAAAATGAATGGTAGGATGATCGGTCAGGATATTCCTGAAATAAGCAAGAATATCGCCGGAATCATCCTGCGCGTTATTGGTGATTGCCTGGCGGAAGATTCCCCAGCTGAGATTCTTAGAGATAAATCTCAGAATCAGTTTGTTCTTTTGCATCGCATTTAACACATAATCTACAATAAAAATAATCTTATCTTCGAATTCAGGAATGTCGGCTGTCTCCAGGGCTTTATGCGCTCTCTGGAAAAGCCGGCTGGCTGTCCGTGCAATCAGCCGGTCGCGAATCTCATATTTGTCTGCAAAATATAAATAGAAGGTTCCCTTCGCAACTCCGGCCTTTTTTGCTATATCGCTGATTGATGTTTTCTCGATCCCCTGATTCAGAAATAAATCGTATGCGCTTTGAAAGAGAGCATCCATTTTCTGATGCTTGTTTTCATCTACTTTTCCCATGATTCATTCCTCTTTTCCTTTGAATTATCTTTATTATAAAATCAAAATGACTCAGAGTCAACTTTTTTGTAGAAAAATATTGACTTGTGGTCATTTTTGAGTTATAGTAAGTGCGAGCTAAAAAATGACCAGTAGTCAAAATGAAAAAAGCATACCGACAGGAAAGTCAGTAGAGGCTTACAGGAGGTTTTTAAACATGAAGAACAGGGAATACAGAGTATTAGTTACACTTGCACTTATGGCATCACTTGTAGTTGGAAATATTGCAGGAACATCTGTAAATGTACAGGCGGCAGATAATAAAGATAAAAGCACAGAGACAAAGAAAATAAGCGAAACAAAAACAAGCAGTACAGCAACACCTACAAAAGATGAGACTGTATATGTAAAAGTAGATGATGCAGGAAACCAGAAAGATGTGACAGTATCTGATCAGCTGAAAAATATTTCAAGCCTTGGAACCATCGACGATGTATCAGATCTGAAAGATATCAAGAACGTAAAAGGTGATGAAACTTTTTCTGAAAATAACGGTAAACTGGTATGGCAGGGAGATAAGAAAGATATCTGCTATCAGGGAACTACAACCAAGAAGATTCCTGTAGGAATGAAGGTTACTTATGAACTTGACGGAAAGAAAGTCAGTGCAGATGATCTGGAAGGAAAGAGTGGACACTTAAAGATCCATTATGAATATCAGAATACAAGTGCTGACAGCGGAAAATACACACCATTTTTGATGGCAACCGGACTTCTGATGGATGGTGAAAAATTTTCGAATGTAACGGTTGATAATGGAAAAGTTATCTCAGACGGTGACAGAAACATTGTAATCGGAATGGGACTTCCACAGTTGAAAGAACAGCTCACATCAGTAAGCAGCGAAGTAGATGATCTGGACATTCCGGATTCATTTACGGTAGAAGCAGATGTGACAGATTATGAAAAAGTAGAAGCTGTTACTGTTGCGACAAATGAAGTATTCAACGAAGTAGATGCAGATAAATTTGACAGCCTGGATGAACTGAAGGATTCTATGACAGAACTTCAGGATGCAGCAAACCAGCTTATAGATGGTTCCGGAGAACTGAAAGATGGACTGGATACCCTGCTTTCTTCATCAGGAACACTGGTAAGCGGAATTGATCAGCTGGCAAGTGGCGGAAATACACTGGCTAGCGGAACTGGTAGTCTGGTGAGTGGAGCGAACACACTGAATGCAGGATTACAGACAGCGTCATCAAAGGTAAGCGGAACTCTCCTTCCGGGAGTAAAAGCATTGGATCTTGGGGTGTCTCAGATGCAGAGCGAGCTTGCAGCAGATGATGCACTGCCGAAGCTTACGACAGGAGTTGCAACATTAGATGCTGCATTGAATACAGGGAATGCAGCAGAAGGTCAGCCTAGTCTGGTTGCAGCTGCAAAGAGTGTAAATGATGGAGTGCAGGCAGCGGCAACAGGCGCAAGTGGATTAAATGCAGGTGTTGCCGACATTGGAAGAAATGTAAGTAGCCTGAACAGTGTGGTTAGTGGAGTCGCAAGTAAAACCGGTGGATTAGTGCAGGCAGCTAATGCAGCATATAGTACTTTGGGAAATGTAGCAAAAGAAAGTGAACAAGAAGTTGAGATAAGTAGTGAAAATGTGGATGTAACGAATGTTATAGGAACAGCCACGGGAGCGGCTACAGGAACAGTTACAGGAAACGCTGAGATTTCTTATGATGGGGCAGAAAAGAATAAAGACGCAATAAATAGTCTAAAAACTGCTTTGGGAAGTGTTGATCCAGGGTCGGATGCAGCAAATGCTATAAATGCAGCAATTGCTTCTCTTGAAGAACAACAGACGGTTTCTGGAAATGTAACTATAAATGAAGCAACTATGGAAAATGCGAAAATTGATAATGCAACGATGGCGTCTGGAAAAGCAACTGTAAATACAACGGTGAAAGTGGTAAATCCGGATGTAAAAGCAACATTGGCTTACCTTAAAGGTATTAAAGATGGTGTAACAGATATTGACGATGCATTTAATAAGAATGATATTGCGCATGGTGGATATAACTTGGCTGCTAACATGGCTGCCTTGAATACAGCAGTTAATGTAGGAACCGATGAGCAACATCCATCCGCAGTTGCAGTTGCAAGTGCTGTAAATGCAGGATTGCAAGAGTTGAAAGCAGGCACACCGGCACTTTTCGATGGAATCAATCAGGTTGCAGATGGAGCAACTGAGTTAAATGAAGGCGTCAATGGAAAAGATGGACTTGTAAGCCAGGTAAATAGCGGTGTACTTCAGCTTAAGAGTGGAACAGCTCAGCTGTTAGCCGGAGTTGATGGTACGAATGGTCTTACATCTGGACTTGGTCAGCTTGCAGCAGGATCAAGCCAGCTGGTAAGTGGCGCATCCCAGCTCAACAGTGGAGCCGGAACTCTGTCAACAGGTCTGAACACTCTCCAGAGCAGCACGGGCGCACTGGTATCTGGTGTAGAACAGCTTGATTCCGGAGCAGCTGAACTGAACAGTGGTATGATCCAGTTCAACGAAGAAGGAATTGAAAAACTGGTAAGTGTATTTGACGGGGACATCGATGCACTTCTGGATAAGGCAAACGAACTTCTGGATGCATCCAAAGAATACAAGAACTTCTCTGGAATCGCAGACGGAATGGATGGAAGCGTAAAATTCATTTTCGTAAGTGATAAATAATAAATTGACAAAATGGGAGATAGATTTTAGCGTCTATCTCCTGTTTTTTGTATAGTGGCTCAGTTGTCAAGACAAAAATCTAAGATTTTTATAATGAACTGATA
>ERZ894220.192-NODE-192-length-71383-cov-17.6103_pt1 | contig 71383 bp, 66 predicted proteins | sample MGYA00380292_ERZ894220 | MGnify/ENA primary metagenome ERZ894220 (study PRJEB32331, sample SAMN06328446) | human gut metagenome | biome: human gut microbiome; feature: stool | host: Homo sapiens | collected 2014-12-05 ... | reverse complement strand
GATGTCGGGGCGGGCGGGGGCAGCCTGAGAAGTCAGCAGCTCCATGGCTTTGGCGTTCTCTTCGCTGCGGGGTACTTCGTTCTCAATTTCGGCCATGGCCGTGCGGGCGCTCTCGCTCAGTCCGGACAGATACAGTTCGTTGCAGGTGAAAGCGGCAGGTTCGCCGGAAGACATGAAGTACAGAGCCTTCATCACGTTGGCCTGGTGCACGGGATCGGGTTCCTCTTTGGTGCGGAACATGCCGTAGCCGCCCGCAGAACCCTGTGCCTGCTGCGCTTCTCCAAAGAAGGTGGGAACGGGCAGAACTACATACTCAGCCTCGATGCTGTCTTCCACAGCGGTGCCGTCGTTGGCAGCCAGTTTTTCGTTGTTGGCCACTGCCAGGCCTTCAAAGTTGGCAAGGCCTTTGCCGAAGATCATGGTCTGGCCGGTCAGGAACATGTTCCAGCGCTTGCCGGCGTCCACACTGCTCATTTCCTTCGGAGTGGAACCGTCGTCGATGATCTCGCGCAGGCATTTCAGCAGCTCCAGGAAGTTCTGGCTGGTGTAGGCAAATTTCAGATCCTCATCAAAGGGAGCGGGCATGCCGGCGTTCTTGACCATGATGTTCAGGTAGTCAGCCGCGGTCACGCCTGCGCAGGCGAAGATGAAGCCGTAGTGATCGTCGGTGGAACCGGCTTTGATGGCCTCGCGGAACTCTTCGTAGGTCCAGCCGTTCTCCTGCACGCTCTTCCAGTCAACGCCCGCTTCTTCCAGCATGGCTTTGTTGCCGCCCAGGCACTGAATGGAGATGTAGATGGGCAGGCCGTACAGTCCGTCGCCCAGGCGATAGAACTCCAGAGCGCTCTCGTCAAAATCGGCCAGCTGCTCGTCGCTGATCAGCTCGCTGATGTCCACCAGCAGGCCGGAGTCTGCCAGGGTGCCCACGCGGTCATATTCCACAAAGGCGATATCGGGCGGGGTGCCGGCGTTCACCTGAACGTCCAGTTTTTCTTTGTAGTCCTCCCAGCTGGCGGTTTCAAATTCCAGCGTCAGGTTGGGATACATCTCGTTGAATTCCTCAGCCCACACAGACAGCTGATCCTGGTAGGTGGTGGAAACCGGGGGCAGCAGCATGGTGATGGTGTCGGGTGCGTCTGTCTGCGATGCAGACGCCGCGCCGGAACCGGCCGTGCTGGTGCTGGTGCTGCCGCCGCATGCAGTGAGCATGCCCGCAGAAAGCGCCAGTGCCAAAACCATTGATACAAGTTTTTTCATCGTTCGATCCTCCTATTATTTTTTATTGTCAAGCCATGCGGCTGTGCAATACAGTGTCCGGTGCTTCGATGTCGGCCAGCGCCCGGCGAAGGACGCCGCCGTGCTGCGCCAGCTTCTGCTGGGCTTCTTCGCGGGGCAGCCCGCTCTCCAGCATCATAATGGCCAGCTTGGTGTTGTTGTCCGCCTCTTTCAAAGCACGGGCGGCCTGTTCTTCACTGACGCCTGTCACTTCACGGATAATGCGCTGGGCCCGGTCGTACAATTTCCGGTTGCTGGGGTTCAGATCCACCATCAGGTTTCCGTATACTTTTCCCAGCTTGACCATGGTACAGGTGGTCAGCATGTTCAAAACCAGCTTTTGGGCGGTGCCGCTCTTCAGCCGTGTGGAACCGGTGATGACTTCGGGGCCTACGTCGGGCGCGATGCACACATCGCACAACGCCTGCAGCCGTGTTCCCCGGTTGGTGACCACACCGATGGTCTTTGCACCCCGGCTGCGCGCCTCTTCCAGCGCTGCCAGCACATAAGAGGCGCTTCCGCTGGCCGTGATGCCGACCACCACGTCCTTCTCGCACACGGCTGCTTTCTGCACCGTTTCCACGCCTTGTTCCCGGCTGTCCTCGCAGCCTTCCACCGCGTTGCGAAGCGCCTGATCGCCGCCGGCGATAAAGCCCTGCACCATCTCGGGCGGAGTGCTGAAGGTGGGCGGGCATTCGCTGGCGTCCAGCACGCCCAGCCGGCCCGAGGTGCCCGCGCCTACATAAATCATCCGGCCGCCATTTCGCAAAGCCTCGTGCAGTATATCCACCGCCTGGGCAATCTGAGGCAGCTGCGACGCGACCGCCTTGGGCACTTCCATGTCCTGCTGGTTCATAAGGTTCACCATTTCCAGTGTTGTGCACAGGTCGATGTCCCTGGTCGCCTCGTTTCTTTTTTCTGTACCAAGTTTGGACAGATACTGATCCATGCTCGGGTCCTCCTTACCTGAACAGACGGAAGCACTTTCCACAAAAACTTTTCATTTCCCCGTCCGTTTAAGTACAGAATAACGGCTTCACTCCAAATTGTCAATAAATTATGAAAAAATATTTTATTTATAAATTTATTTTTGTTGTTTTGCTTCAAAAATTCCTTTCCCCTTTGGCATTTTTGCACAATGGGCGTTCTTTTCTTAAAAAATAACATATTTACGTGAAAAATAAAGTGGTTTTTCAAGGAATTCTCCCTGTTCTCCCCCAAAAGCAAAAAAGAAGCCGGCCAAACAACTGCGGTTTGGCCGGCTTGTGAAAAAATATTTCGTTTCAAATCACTCCCGATGACGGGACGACAGCGCATCGTGGGTGCGCTCCAAATATTCCTTGATCTCATCGTACTGGGCACTTGCCACACCGGAGAACAGAATGTCCACCAGATTCAGCATGGCAATGCGGCTTCCCATGGCGCCGCTGCGGAAGGTGACCTCCGGGGTGGAAATGCGCAGCACCACATCCGCTCCCAGGGCCAGCGGACTTTTGCTGTACCGGGTCAGGGCAATGCTCTTGGCCCCGGCCGCGTGCACCAGTTCCAGTGCGTCCAGAATTTCCGCCGTTGTACCGGAGTTGGACACCAGAACCGCCACATCCCAGGACTTGAGCAGTGCGGCGGCTGTCTGCATGCTGTGGCCGTCCACAAAGGCCTGGCAGCGCTTGTTAATGCGCATGAATTTCTGCTGCGCATCGGCGCAGACAATGCCGGACGCCCCCAGCCCGTACCAGTCGATGCGAGGGGCCGCGCACAAAAGCGTCACGGCTCTGGCCATCTGCTCCTTGTCCAACACCGTCAGCGTCTCCTCGATAGAGCGCCGATTATTGAACGATACATTTTCAATGATGGTCGCCAGCTCGTCGCCCGGACGAATATCCGTGTAGCGGGGAGCGTCGTCGGTGTCTTCCCCCGATCCCAGGGCTGCTGAAAGGCTGAGGATAAAATCCCGGTAGCCCCGATACCCCAATGTTTTGCAGAAACGAAGCACCGACGCTTCACTGGTGCGGCTGTTGTGCGCCAGCTGTTTGATGGACATAGCCTTTACCAGCGCCAAACGCGGTTCCACATACTCCGCCACTGTGCGCTCCACCCTTGTCATGGTGGGTTTTGCATCCCGAATGCGGATTTCCACGCTGTTGCTCTGTGCCATAGTCCTTTCCCCCTTTGACCGGCTGTGTCTTCATTGACAATTTTTTTCAGCATACATAATTTTTTGTAAAAAAACAAGTCCTCTTTCCTTTTCATCTCTGATTCCCGTACTTTTCCAGTCAAAAACGCTATGTTTCGCACCCAAAACCTTCAAATTGCACAATCTTGAAATTATTTTTTATCTATTTTTAATATATTGCATTTTTATTTCACTCATGCTAGCATAACAATAGAATCTATAGGGAACCAATGTGCCATAAAAGGAGACAGTGGCCATGCTTTCGTTCGACCAGGCGCTGACCGCAGCAGGTCAGCTTGTTTTTTTCGGATTTGACGGTTGTTCGCTGAACAGCCATGCCCGCAGAGCCATTGAAGAACTGCATCTGGGCAACGTCATTCTTTTCACACGAAACTATCAAAATCCTCAGCAGTTTTCCGCGCTGATCCACCAGCTTCAGCAAAAGGCGCTGAAGCACAACGGCGCGCCCCTGTTTGTGGCCGCGGACCAGGAAGGCGGCTCCGTCATGCGAACCATCGGCGGCGCCACGTGGTATCCCGGCCCCATGGCGACCCGGGCCGCCGGGTGCGGCCCGGCGCTTGCACAGGAAGTGGGCAGCGGAATCGGCGCCGAAATGGCCCGGATGGGATTGAATTTTGCGCTGGCACCGCTGGCGGACCTGGCCGACAATCCCGACAGCGCCCACATCGGCTCCCGCAGTTACGGAGCCGACCCCACCGCCTGTGCCCCCTATCTGGAAGCCTTCGTTCAAGGAATGCAGCGCCACGTGATCGCCACGGCCAAGCATTTTCCCAGCATCGGCGGAAGCCGGGTGGACCTTCATCTGGAACTGGGGCGCAACCTGCAGAGCGCCGAACATTTGAAACAGGTGGAGATGGCGCCTGTGCGCGCCGCCGTTCGGGCGGGCGTGGCGGCTGTGATGACCAGTCACGAGGTGTATCCCGCGCTGGAAGACTGTCCCGGCACCCTTTCGCCGGTGATTCTGCAGCAGTATCTCCGGCAGGAGTGCGGCTTCCAGGGCCTGATCGTCAGCGACTGCATGGAGATGAAAGCGCTGTGCCAGCGCGTTCCCGCACCGGAAGCCTGTGTGCGGGCAGTGCAGGCGGGAGTGGATCTTCTGCTGATCTGCCACACGGAAAACGTGCAGGCCGCCTGTGTGCAGGAGCTGGCCCGTGCCATTCAGGACGGACGCATCTCCCAAAGCCGTCTGGACCAGTCTCTGGAGCGAATCCGAAGGGCAAAGCAGGCGCTGAACTGCGCGCCCTGCGATCCTCACCCGGAGACGGATCCGGTGTTTATCCGAGGCCGGGCGCTGACCGAAGATGTGTGCAAACGCGCCCTGACCGCAGACGGTGACGCGTCTGTTTTCCGCTGCCGTCCCGACCAGCGCTTTCTTCTGATTGCTCCGCCGCCGGCGGCTTTGACCATGGCGGACGAAGCGCAGCGCTCCCACGATTTGTGTTCTGCCGTTGCGCAGGCATTTCCCGCGGCGGAGTGCGTCGGCTTTTCCTTCCCCCTTTGCCCGGAGGAGCTGGAGAGCATTCGCGTTCTGCTTCGGTCCGGCCATTATGAAAAAGTATTGTTCGCCACTTACAATCTTCACACAGACCCCGGCCAGCAGGCACTTGCGGATGCGGTGTTCTCCGCCGGTCTCCCGGTGGGTGCCATCGCTCTGCGCACGCCTTACGACGCGCGCTGGTTCGGCCCGGCACAGAGCAGTCTGTTCTGCTACGAATACACCCCGGCCATGATCGCGGCGGTTTTGGCGCTCATGCGCGGGGAAATCTCCTGCACCGGACGGCTGCCCGAAGATGTGGCCACCATTTTAGAAAGAGAGAAGGAACGTTTCCATGTCCAAAAAAATGATGGCCTACATTGAAAGTCAGCCCGATGTGTGGCACAGCGCCCTTAAGGCGCTTTCCGGCCAGGTGCGCAAAGCCGCTTTGTCCATGAACAGGGGGCAGCTGCCCCGCCGTGTGGTTCTGCTGGGTTCGGGCAGCTCTTACCATGCCGCCTGCGCGGTGCGGGACCTGATACAGCCCCGCACAGACGTGGAATTCTTCGCTCAGGTTCCCACACGTCTGCTTTTGCCGGATGCGCCCAAGCCCGGCGTTGTGTACTGGGCGGTTTCTCAGTCGGGCAAAAGCACCTCCACCCAAACGGCGGTGGAAGCGCTGTGTGCACGAGGAGCCGAGGTGTGGACCGTCACTTCGGACCCCGCCTCTCCTCTGGGGCAGTGCGGCGCCGGCCACATTGAAATCCCCTGCGGCGAAGAGAGCGTAGGGCCCAAAACCAAGGGCATGACCACCACCATTCTGACCCTTTGGGCCCTGGCTCTGGCCGTGGCCGACCGGGAGGCGCTGGACCGCGAGTGCGAGACGCTGCTCCCGGCCTTTGACGCTGCCCGGGAGAATCTTGCGCTCAGCCGGACCTGGGCCGAAAACTGCCGGGAACTGCTGTCGGGCGCGAACTGCCTGACCATTGTGGCGGAGGGCCCGGCGCTTCCCCTTGCCCGGGAGGGTGCGCTCAAACTGCTGGAAACACTGTATGTTCCCGCCAGCGCCTGGGAATTTGAAGAATATCTGCACGGCGTCAACAACATCATCGGACCGGGGCAGATGCATCTGTTTCTCCTGCGAAGCGGTCCCAACCGTGAGCGGATGGAACGCTTGATCGCCTACTGCCGGGCGCGCGGCGCCGTTTGCCTGACCATTGACTGCGGCGCGGACCGTCCGGGCGTGACCGACACACGACTGGCTCTGCGCTGCACCGGCGCGCCCCAGACGCTCGCCTACGAGGCGCTGCTCCCGTTCCAGGTGCTCAGCGCCGTGGTCTCGGCCGCCAAGGGCATCGAGTGCGACAAACCCCGTTATCCGGATTTTTACGCAGCTCTGAACACCAAAACCGACGCCGGGAAGTGATCCGTATGTTGTTTATTGCAGCCATGGATGTGGGCGGTACCCACGCCCGCCTTGCGCTCAAACCCCAGGGGCAGTCCCCGCTCTTTTTCGACGCGCCGGGATTTACCCTGCACCAAAACGGTGCACAGGAAGTGGCCCGCCGGTGCGGCGAGCTGTTCTCGCAGGCATTGAATTCCGCCGGTCTGACCGCCGGCCAGTGCGCGGCGCTGTGCTGCGGAGCCGCCGGTGTAGACAGCGAAGAGGACCGCACTCAATATTGGAAGATTCTCCAGTCGCTGGGCTTTCCCAACGTGTTTGTCTGGAACGATTGCGAACTTCCCCTGGCGGAACATCCTGTTCCCTCGGTTCTGATCGCCGCCGGCACCGGGTCCGTCGTGATGGCCCGGAGCGCGCAGGGCGCTTTTTTCCGCAGCGGCGGCTGGGGCTTTTTCACCAGCGATGAGGGCAGCGCCTGCCGCCTGGCTCTGGACGGCCTGTGCTGCGCATCCCGTGCGTGGGACGGCGTGTGCCCCTCGCCCGTTCTGACGGATTTGCTGGAAAAGGAAGCAGACCTGCACACCCCCGGCCAGGCGGAAACCTTTGTCCGCACCCATTGGGCCGAAAAGCATCGGCTGGCAGCTTTGGCGCCGCTGGTGTGCCGGGCGGCTCAGGCGGGAGACCCGCCGGCCCGGCAAGTGCTGGAACGTCACGCCGGAATGCTGGCCGAAAGCGCCGCGGCTGTTGCCCGGGCCGCCGGGCTGACCCATCCGCCCGTTCTTTTGTGGGGCAGTCTGCTGACCGCCACGGACGCGCTGCGCCAGCCTCTGATTCAGGTACTGAACGCCCAAAACCTGGGAAACGTTCAGCTTTTGAAGAAAACCGCGCTGGAATCCGGCCTGTGCCTGGCCCGGCGCCTTTGCGAGAGGTAATGTATGGACCTGATCACGTTGAATTTTTACGCTCACAGCCTGGGCGGCGCCGCCCGGGTAAACGTTCTGCTTCCCTCAGCCACACCGGCGGAACTGGAGGAGAACGGCCCCGCAGCGGTTTATCGGGAAAGGCGCGAGTGGCCGGTGCTTCTGCTTTTGCACGGCATGCAGGGCGACGAAAACGCCTGGCTGCGCCATTCCATGGTGGAAAACTGGGCCGCTGCGGCCGGAATGGCCGTGGTCATGCCCGGTCTGCTGAACAGCTACGGCTTTGACCTGGGATTTGATTTGTGTTTCGAGCAGTATCTGCGCACAGAGCTTCCGGCCTTTTTGGCCAACCGGCTTCCGCTGGATTTTTCCCCGGAGACCTGCACGGTGGCAGGGCTCTCCATGGGCGGCTTCGCAGCGCTGCGTCTGGCCGCACTGGACCCGGGCCGGTATGCCGCAGCGGGCAGTTTTTCCGGCGCGCTGGACCCTGCACAGATCGTACAGCGCAAAGGCGAAAAGGCCGCCGGGGCACATCTGGCGCCGAAAAATGCCCTGGACGGGCTGAACGGACTGCCCCTTTACCTTGCCTGCGGCCAGCAGGACGATCTTGTTTTGGACATGAACCGTCAGTTTCACCAACAGCTGTGCCGGAAAAACGTTTCTCATACATATGAAGAGTGGTCGGGCGGCCACGAGTGGAATTTTTGGGATGCAGCGCTGCGCCGGTTTCTCACCTGGCGCACCGGGGCGCTGTCCGCCCGTGCAGAAAGGAAGGAAGAAGAATGAACGAACGCCCCAACATTGTATTGATTGTCACAGACGAAATGCGCGGCGACTGCATGGGCGTTGCCGGGCACCCGGATGTGAAAACCCCTTATCTGGACTCTCTGGCCGACATGGGCGTGTACTATCCCAACGCCTACTCTCCCTGTCCCAGCTGTGTTCCCGCCCGCGCGGTGCTGCACACAGGTCTTTCGCCCCGGCACACCGGCCGGGTGGGCTATCAGGACTGCGTGGAGTGGAACTACGGCTGCACCATGGCCGGCGAGCTGACCCGTCAGGGCTATCAAACCCATTGTGTGGGCAAGATGCACGTGTACCCGGCCCGAAACAGCATGGGCTTTTCCAGCATTGAACTGCACGATGGATACCTGCACTACGGCCGCTTTCCCGGTGTGGATTATTACGAGAACCAGCAGATTTCCGACGACTATTTTTACTGGCTGAAAAACGAAAAAGGCATCGGCTGCGACGTGACCGACTCCGGCGTGGAGTGCAACAGCTGGGTGGCCCGGCCCTGGCCCTACGAAGAGTCGCTCCACCCCACCAACTGGGTGGCCAGCCGCAGCATTGATTTTCTGCGCCGCCGGGACCCCCGCAAGCCTTTTTTCCTGATGGCAAGCTTTGTGCGGCCTCACGCCCCCTACGACGCCCCCCAGTGTTACTTTGACATGTACCGGGACCGGCAGCTTCAGCCGCCGGTGCGGGGCGACTGGGACCGTGAGGACTGGCTGCGTCAGTTCGGCCGCCGGTACAACGCCGCCACAGGCCCCAGCGATCCGGAGCTGATCCGCCAGCAGCAGATCGGCTATTACGCCTGCATCACCCACATGGACCATCAGATCGGCCGCATCTGGATGGCTCTGGTGGAGCACGGCCTGCGGGACAACACGGTGATTTTATTCACCAGCGATCACGGCGAGATGCTCAGCGACCATTGCTGGTGCCACAAATCCCTGCCCTACCAGGGCAGCATCCGGGTGCCCATGCTGGTGGCCGGGCCGGAGAAGTACGTTGGCCCAGCGGGCCGCACGGACCCCTCTCTGGTGGGACTGCAGGACGTGATGCCCACGGTGCTGGACCTGGCCAAAGCGCCCATTCCCGCCCATCTGGACGGCGAGAGCGTGCTGGAAGGCACAAAGCGCACCTGGCTGCACGGCGAGCATGTGTTCCATTTTCAGAATCAGTCCAACCAGTTCATTGTCACGCAGAAAGACAAATACGTCTGGTTCTCCCAGACCGGCGAGGAGCAGTACTTTGATCTGGAACGCGACCCCGGAGAGACCCACAACGCCATCGGCGACGAAGCCTGCCAGGAGCGGATCGCCCAGCTGCGCCGCCATCTGATCGAGGCTCTGAAAGGCTCCGAGGAAGGGTATTCCGACGGCGAGTGCCTGATTGTGGGCCGCCGTCCGCAGGAGTGCCTGTCCAACGCCACGGCGGAAAACGTATAAATTCATAAAAGCAAAAGGCCCGGCTGCCGCCGGGCCTTTTTATTTGGAAATGCCGATGATTCCGGCATTATCCGTTCATTTTCTTGTGATGATAGCAGGCCACGCAATGACCGCCGCCCACATCCTCCAAAGGAGGCATAGCGTTGCAGCACTCCTCGGTGGCATATTCGCACCGTGGATGGAACGGGCAGCCCTTGGGCGCGCGCAGGGGGCTGGGCACTTCGCCCTTCAGCACAATGCGCGTGCGTTTTTTCTCCGCGTAATAATCCGTGGTGGGAACCGCCGACAGCAGCGCCACCGTGTACGGATGCAGCGAATTGTGGAACAGGTCGCCGGCGTCCATCAGCTCTACGATATGTCCCAGATACATCACGGCGATGCGGTCGGCGATGTGCCGGACCACTGCCAGGTCATGGGCCACAAAGATGTAGGTCAGGCCTAGCTTTTTCTGCAAATCCGCAAACAGGTTGATGATCTGCGCCTGAATGGACACGTCCAGCGCGGACACAGGCTCATCGCATACGATCAGCTTCGGTTCGCAGGCCAGCGCTCTGGCAATGCCCAAACGCTGCCGCTGGCCGCCGCTCATCTCGTGGGGATAGCGGTCGCTCATGTAATCGTCCAGCTCCACCAGTTTCAAAAGCTCACTGACGCGGGCGTCCAGCTCCGCTTTGGTGCGCTGTTTGTGGTCGCACTGAATGGCTTCCTTCAAAATGGAGTAGGCCGACTGACGGGGGTCCAGAGAACCATAGGGGTCCTGGAAAATCATCTGCAGCTGCCGGCGGATGGGTTTGATTTTTGCCGCGGGCAGCTTCGCGATGTCCTGACCGTCGTAAATGACGCGGCCCTCGGTGGGATTCAGCACCCGCAGGATGGCCTTGCCGGCTGTGGTCTTTCCGCAGCCGGACTCACCCACCAGACCGAAGGTCTCGCCCGGGTACACCTGGAAGCTGATGCCGTCCACTGCTTTTACGCAGACGGGTTTTCCGTCTTCTTTTCTTCCCGTGGGGAAGTGCATCTTCAAATTTTCCACTTGAAGAAGAGGCTGACGTGTTGTTTGCTCACTCACTTTCCCACACCTCCGATCGGATCCAAATGGCAGGCTGCAAAGTGCAGCTTTCCGTCCACGCTGTGCAGCTCAGGTGCCGGTTTTTTGCGGCACTCTTCGCAGGCATAGGGGCAGCGGGGCGCAAAAGCGCAGTAATCGGGCAGGCGGCTCAGGTTGGGCGGCGTGCCCTCGATGGGCACCAGGTCCTCCCCTTCCCGCTCCTCCAACTTCGGTACGGATTTCAGCAGTCCCATGGTATAGGGATGCGCCGGCCGGGTCAGAAGATCTTCCGTGGTGCCGCTCTCCACGATGCGCCCGGCGTACATGACATAAATACGCTGGGCATACCGGGTCACAAGCCCCAGGTTGTGGGTGACCACCACAATGGACTTCTTCATGTCCTGCACGATCTGCAGCAGCAGCTCCATCACCTGTGCCTGCGTGGTCACGTCCAGAGCGGTGGTGGGCTCGTCGGCAATGATCAGCTTGGAGTTGCACGCCACCGCGATGGCGATCAGCACGCGCTGGCGCATGCCGCCGCTCATTTCAAAGGGATAGTTTTTCATGCGGGCCGCGGGGTCAGGAATGCCCACACTTTCCAGCGCCTTGGTACCCAGCTCCCAGGCCTCTTTGCGGGAGCACTTTTTGTGCCGCCGGATGACCTCGGTAATCTGGTTGCCCACCGTATAAACCGGGTTCAGGCTGGTCATGGGCTCCTGGAAAATCATGGCGATCTGTGCGCCGCGGATTTCCTGCATTTGTTTGGAGTTTGCCTTGTACTCCAGAAGATTTTTTCCATCGAACAGCACCTCTCCGCCCAGGATTTTCCCCGGCGGGGTCTGCACCAGCTGCATGACCGACATCTGTGTGACGGACTTGCCGCTGCCGGATTCGCCCACCACGGCGACGATCTCCTGTTCGCGGACATAATAGCTGACGTCGTTGACCGCTTTTACCTCTCCGGTCGGTGTGAAAAAGGAGGTGCGCAGATGTTTTACATCCAGTAAAATCTTATTTTCCTCCATTACAGTTTCCCCCTTAGCCGAGGATCCAGCGCGTCGCGCAAGCTGTCACCCACGATATTGAACGAAATGACCACCAAAAGTACGCAGATGCCCGGCAGGATTGCAATCGCCGGATTGGTAAGCAAATACTTGTATCCTTCGGATACCATGCTGCCCCAGGCGGGAGTCGGCGGTGTGATGCCCACGCCCAGATAGCTCATGGACGCCTCCAGCATGATGGCGGTGCCCAGGTTCATGGTGAACAGAACGATCAAAGACGGGAAGCAGTTGGGCAGAAGATGGGTGAACAAAATTTTCCGTTCGCTCTGGCCCACCAGCTGCGCAGCCATAACGTAGTCGTTTTCTTTCAGTGCCAACACCTGCGCGTAGGACACGCGGGCGTAGGACGGGAACATGGACAGACCGATGACGATGCTGACGCCGGTGATGCCGCCGCCGAACACCATGGCCAGAACCATGGTCAGAACCAGAGGCGGAATGGACAGCTGAGCGTCAATCACGCGCATGATCACCTGGCTGAGCAATCCTTCGAAATAGCCTGCTACCAGGCCCAGGAAGGTGCCCAGCGCTGCCGCGATCAAGCTGGACAGCAAGCTGGAGACCAGCGAAATACGTGCGCCGTACAGAATGCGCGACAGCAAATCGCGGCCCAGGTTATCCGTTCCGAACCAGTGCGTCGCACTGGGTTTCTGAAGCGCTTCAATCAGAGACTGCTCCGTGGGCGAATAAGGTGCCAGAACCGGCGCCAAAATCGCCAGAAGCACGAACGCCACAATGATGCCGAAGCAGATTTTGGACATGAGCCCACGACTGAAAAACACCCGAATGGTTTGGCGCAAGCGAGAATTGGAGACTGCCTTTTCACTGTTTTTCATTCATGCTCACCTCTTTGCTTTCCGGATGCGCGGGTCTACAAATCCGTACAGAATATCCACCAGCAGATTGCAGCCCACCGTAACAAGGGAAATTACCAACACCGAACCCTGAACGATCAGATAGTCTCGGTTGCCAACCGCCTGCTGCATCAGGGCGCCGATGCCCGCAATGTTGAAGACCTGCTCCACGATCAGGGAGCCGCCCACAACCACGCGAACCTGCAGCGCCACCACCGTGATGATGGGGATCAGCGCATTGCGCAGCGCGTGTTTGAAAATCACGCTGCTCTGCTTCAGGCCATTGGCCCGCGCCGTGCGGACGTAATCCTGATTGATGACCTCCAGCATGTTGGTGCGCGTCTGCCGCGTGATGGACGCAATCAGCGGAAGCGATAGGCAGAACACCGGCAAAATTGCCTTGTACACGTATTGACCAAAATCTTCGCTGGGACTTGTGAAGCCCTGTATGGGCAGAATATGCAATTTCATTGCGAACAGATAAATGCTGAGAATGCCGACCCAGAAGGTAGGCGTGCCCACGCCTATGGTGGAACAAACGGAAATAACCTGATCAAGCCAGGTGCCGCGCTTCACTGCGCTGATGATTCCGAAGCATGCCCCCAGCGTCACAGAAATGAGCAGTGCCGGCAGGCCGATGGCCACCGTGCGGGGAAGGCGCTCTTTCATAATGTCAATGACTGGTCTGTGGTATGTAATGGAAGGTCCGAAATCCCCTTGGAAGATTCCCTTGATCCACAGCCAGTACTGCTCCAGCAGGGGTTTGTCCAGATTCAGCTCCGCACGGAGCGCATCCACGTCTTCCTGAGCGGCCGCCTCGCCCAACACCAGCCGGACCGGGTCGCCCGGCAGAATGTGCATCAGTGAAAAAGCAAAGATGGATACCAGGAAAACAATCAATATGGAAATGAGCACCCTTTTTACAATAAAACGGCCCATAATAACCTCCGTGTGATAACATGCGAAGACAACGCGCCCCGCATGGATTATACGGGCGCTTGCGCGATCACAAGCGCCCGATACAAAAACCGATTATTGCTCAAGCCACGCTTTGTGGAACGTGGAGCCGTAAGGAGTATTCTCCGCGTAGCCGCAGTCGTGCAGTTTCGGGCTGGTGATGTACGCCTGATAGGTAACTGCCAGAGCGCGCATCATGCAGTAGTCCTCAAAAATCATGTGCTGAGATTTCTGGAACAGGGGCACTGCGTTCTCGCTGTCGGAAGCGCAGGCGTCTTCCAGAACCTGATTCAGATCGTCCGGATGCAGGAAGGAACCGGAGCCCAATGCACCGCCGCTCAGGCCCTGACGGAAGTTGCCCATCAGCTGAGAGTTGATGCCGTTGTACATGGACATGGTGTGCAGCAGCATACCGCTTTCCCAAGTGTCGATGGCCAGCATGTAAGCGCCGCCGTCCACGATGTTCAGTTCCACGTCAATGCCGATCTGGGCCAGCTGTTCGGCCACGATCTGGCAGAACTGGATGGAGCGTTCGGAGTTCACGACAGTCAGCGTGGTGCTGAAGCCGTCGGGATAACCGGCCTCTTCCATCAGCGCTTTTGCTTTTTCCAAATCGTATTTGATGCCAATGGTGTCGTCATAGTAGGTAGAACCGGGTACGCCGTACTGGTTGGTCGCCTCGGCATATTCGCCGAACAGAATGGGCAGGATGGGCTCGCCGTCCATAGCATAAGCCATTGCCTGACGAACTTTCACGTCGCTCAGAGGATCGTCGTTCATGCAGTTGATGCAGATGGTGTAGCAGGACTGGGGAACCTTCATGGTGTAAACCGGATAGCCCTGGCTGGCCATGTCATTGGTCAGGTTGAAGTCCAGCGGGCTCATGATGTGCACTTCGCCATTCTGCATCGCAGCCTGTGCAACCATTTCGTTGGCATAGATGACGAATTTCAGGCCGTCCAGGTAGGGCTCGCCCTGCCAGTAGTCGGCAAATTTGGTAAAGGACATGCTCACACCGTGCTCCCAGCTTTCAAACTGGAAGGGGCCGGTGCCGACGGGATGCTCGCCGAAGCCCTCGGGGTCCGCCTCATAAGCGGCCTGGGAGATCATGTAGCCGCACTCACGGGCCAGGGCGTTGGGCAGGGTGCTGTCCCACTTGGACAGATGCAGAACCACGGTGTAATCGCCGGTCACTTCCACGGACTCCAGGTTGGAGTAGAAGGACGAGCTCAGGATGCCTTCGGCCTTGTAGTGGTCGAGGTTCCATTTGCACACTTCAGCGGTCAGCTCGGTGCCGTCGTGGAACTTAACGCCTTTTCTCAACTCAAGGGTGTAGGTCAGGTTCTCAACGTCCTCGGTGATGGACTCCGCCAGATACGGCTGGGGATCGCCTTTCTCGTCGAATCCAAGCAGAGTCTCAAAGATCGCGCTGGCATAATACAGGTTGCCGGGGCTGCGAATCTCCGTGGGTTGCATGGACGAAGCGTCCGCGGTTGTAGCGATGATCAGGGTGCCGCCTTTGACGGGCTCCTGCTCGCCGGTCTGTTCCGCACCGGATGCGGGGGCGGACGAAGCCGCTGTGCTCTCAGAGGTACTGCCTCCTCCGCAGCCCATCAAAGAGATGACCATCATCGCCGCCAGGATCAATGCTGTTAACTTTTTCATTCTGCTCCTCCTTTTGTTTTGAAATTGCCTATGCTTGATTTCGTCTTACGCTTCAGACGAAAACATTTCCAAATACTTTTGCTCCAAGTCCACCCATTTCATTTTTCCGAAGGGATCCATTCCCTTGGGAATCAAATCGCCCATGCCTTGCTGGGTCGAATAAACCGTGTTCTGATTCTTGTTGTTTTCCGTTCCGTATTCCACCATACCGCGCATGGCCGCTGTCTCCAGACAGTGCATGGTGATCAACCGGAAGTTCAGCTTTTCCACGTCGTCCAGCTCCACATCCGGCACGCCGTTTTTGGCAAACACGTCGGGATACATTTTCAGTCCCGGCACTTTTTCGTGAATCTTTTTGCAGTGGTCTAAGCAGTTGATGCCGATGATCAGCGTCATGGGAGCTCCCAGTTCCGCAGCGCGCTGGCAGCGTTCGATTGCCGCGTCCAGCCCGTATTTGTACATGGCCTCGGTGCGGGCGATCAGCATGCAGTCGGTGCCTTCCAGCGCATCCATGGCCGCCTTGATTTTTCCAAGCCAGATGGACATGGGAACCACATCGTAAGCGTCCTGGTCGCCGTGCATCACGCGCTGCCAACCCCGCAGGCCGGTGGTGTCATCGATCATCAGGGCCGACGCACCCGCTTTGGCCAAACGCATGGCCGTGGTGTAAGCGTGCACCGGGCTGTCACCGTATCCGTCCTCCGCGTCCACAATCAAGGGCAGCGGCGATACATTGGTGATGCGCTCGGTCATCATCAGCACTTCATCCAGGGTCAAAAGGCCCATGTCGGGCAGACCCCGCATGCTGAAGGACATGCATCCGCTGCTCAAGAGCGCTGCCGGGAATCCGCTCATCTCCGCCGCTTTGGCAGACATGCAGTCCCAAATGCAGGGCGCAAACACGCGCTGGCGTTCCAGCAGCTCTTTCAAACTCTGTCTCTTTTCCACAAAACCGCTCCTCTCACCGGATTTTGTTGCATTCCTGCTCCAGATCCAGCCATTTTTTATAGGTTGAGAAACTTCCGGCGGGCAGCTTCTGCCCCAGACCGCCCATGTCGTGCTGATCGGAATAGACGGTGCTCTTGTTCTTAAAGTTTTCGAAGGCGTAATCCATCAAACCATACTCAACGGCCTTCTCCATAAAGTGCAGTGTTACCAGATCAAAGCCCAGCGGTTTGACCTCGTCCAGGTTGATGTCCGGCACACCCTTTACGGATTTGATGTCCGGATACATCTTCGGGCCCGGAACCGCCGCTGCCAAAGTGCGGCAGTCTTCCATGCCCCGAATGCCAATGGCCAGCGTCATGGGTGCGCCCAGTTCAGCGGCGTGCTGGCAACGGCGGATGGCTTCGTCCATTCCATATTTGAACTTGGCCTCAGTGCGGGCAATCAGCATGCAGTCCGTTCCCTCGCAGGCTTTCATGGCCGCTTTCATCTTGGCCAGCCAGGCGTCCTCGTCAATCACTTCGTACAGGCGGCTGTCCTGATACAGCTGGCGTTCCCAGCCGCGGATGCCGGTGGTGTCGTCGATCATCACCGCCATGGCGCCGGCTTCCGCCAGACGAGATACGGTGCGATAGGTGTGCAGCGGGCTCTCGCCGTAGCCGTCCTCCGCGTCCACAATCAGCGGAATGTTGGAAAACGCGGCAATGCGCTGGGTGGCAAATACCACTTCGTCAATGGTCAGCAACCCCAGATCCGGCATGCCCAGCATGCTCCACGCCAGGGCGCCGCTGCTCAGCACCGTGGCCTGAAATCCCGCCAGTTCCGCCGCGCGGGCCGTGACGCAGTCCCAAATGCAGGGCGCGAACACCTGTCCGCGCTGAAGCTGTTCTTTCAAGCTGATTTTCTTGCTCATTGGTCTTCTCTCCTTTTCGCCGTTCAGCGTTCGTTCTGGGAGAGACGGTACGCGTCCTGCGCGTTCTTCCAGAACAGGTTTTCTTTCTCCGTCTGCGTCCATTCCGCGCAGTTTTCAAACAAATCAATCATCTGCGGATAGGTGGCGTTCATCAGCGTGCCCGGAATATCGGTTCCCCAAATGACCTTTTCCGAACCGAAGCGCCGCACAAAATCCACCGCCAGGTCCACCGCCTGTTTCCAGGGGTACGTCTGCTTTGCGAACAGCGCCGGCAGGGCACTGACATCAAACCAAACATTGGGCAGACTGGCCAGTTCCGTCATCTGTTCCCACTGAGCCCGCTCTTGAGAGCTCATTTCCGGGGCGGGATATCCCAGATGGCACACCACCAGGTGCAGATCCGGAAACGCTTCCGCCGCCTGGCGCAGCTGTGCGGGCTGATAACCGTGCCCACCGATGCGGCTGGGATCCACAGTCACCGTAATTCCCAGCTGCTGGGCCAGCGCGAACATTTCCAATACCACCGGATCGTTGAACTGCATCTGCGGATACGCCTTGGGCGAGGAAAAGCCCATGCCCGCGGACATTTCAAACTTCAGCACCCGCAGTCCCCGCTGGTGCCAGCGGCGCATCTCCTCATCCCAGCCGGGACGAGGTTCCACCACCATGGCGCCCGTCAGCCGATCCGGCGCCAAAGCCACGGCGTCAGCCACTTCTTCGTTCATGGTGAAGCACAGCGCCTGCATGATGATCGCTTTTTCCACCCCGTAAAAATCCATGGTGGCCAGCAGAGCCTGTGCCGAGAACGCCGACTTTTCAAAGTAGGGCGGCAGCAGCTGCAATTCGTATCCGCTGGATGTGCGCACCCGCCCGAACCCCTCCCGGGTTATCCGAAAGCGCGGGTCCTGCCGTCCCAGCATGTGGGGCGGCAAAATGTGCACGTGCGCGTCAATCTTTTTTGTCATTTCCATCACCGGCTGAACTCCGTCAAGCCCTCAATGGCGTATACGCGCACCGGGCAGGAATCCAGTCCCATGATCGGCAGCGGTGAATAACTGATAAAAAACGTATCCGACTTCAGCAGTTCCAGATTTTTCAACACTTCCAAAAATACGATGTTCTGCGCCATCAGAATGTCGTGGAACGGTTTCACGTTCTCCTGGCTGTCCTCAATGGACACGCCGTCGCCGAATCCAACACACTTCACTTTTTTCGCCGCGAACCATTTGGCGCTGTCCTCGCCAACTACCAGCCGGTGGTCATCCGGGCCGTTGGTGGCCGGCGTAAAGGGCGGCAGTTTGTGGGGGCTGTCCAGCAGAATCACGTCGCCTTCCTGCACCCGGTCTCCGATGGCTTTTTCCAAATCCTCGCCGGTGATCTGGTGATTCTCCGGCAAGTCCAGCACCACGTACAGCGCGCGGCCCATAAAGGTCGTCAGCGGCAGCTCCGCCACACTGGGCCAGTTGTCATCGTGGTGGTAGGGGCACTCGCAATGGGTGCCCAGGTGGCTGGTCAGATCCATGATGGTGTGATAGTCGGGGATCGGACCACCGGTGTTGTAGCGCCACAGCCAGCAGCGCCGCGTTTCGGTCTTCGGGTCCAGCGGTTTTGTCAAATCCACAATGCGAAGCCCGTTCATCTCATATACCTGTTCCATTGCGTAAGCCTCCCGTATTCATTAAACCTTTGTTTTTCTCTGCTCTAATGCGTGAACCAGCCGAACCATCACTTCATGGGCGGGAACCGGAACTCCCACATTTTGACTGGCGCGTACCACGCTTCCGCTGATGGTATCCACCTCGGTGCGCCGTCCGGCTTTCACGTCAGCGCAAATGCTGGTGATGCCCATCGGACTGTTCTCGCACACAGCGCGTACCTCGCGCAGTTTTTCCTCTTCGTCAAATCCCATGCCTTCCTGGTTGGCAACCTGCACGGCCTCGTGCACCAGCTGCCGGCACAAGGCCCAGGCGTCCGGGTTTTCGGCGATGTACCCCAGGGGGACCTGCAGCACCGCGGTCAGCACACTGACCGATACATTGGTGAACAATTTGTCCCAGATCAGCTTCTGCACATTGTCATTGCAGGCCGCTGTAATTCCACAGCTGCTGAACGCGTCCGCCACCGGCTGAAGCCGGTTTACATCGCCCTCGAGGCATCCGACGTAAGTCATTCCGCTTCCGCCGTGCCGCACAGTGCCCAACTCTCCGACCGCACTGTTGTGCTGGGTGGTGCCGATGATCACATGCGCCCGGTCCACAAATTCCAGCAGTTTTTCCTCGTGCCCTTTGCCGTTCTGCAGGGTCATCAAATAGGTATTCGGCCCCATCAGATGCCGGTTGTTTTCAAGAGCACTGCGGCTGTACATCGATTTTACAAACACAATCATCAAATCCACCGGTGCCTGCCCGGCGGTGTCGGTCAACGTGTGGGGCCTGCAAATCTGAACGGTTCCGTCCGGTTCTTCAATCCGCACGCCATCCCGGTTGATCTTCTCCACCAGCGCCTGGTTCACATCCACCAGCAGCACGTCGTTGCCGCGGGACAAGTACCCGCCGAACAGCGCGCCCATGGCGCCGGCGCCCAAAACTGCGATCCGCATTTAGTCTTCTCCTTTCCCCACGGCCTCTCACAGCAAATCCAAACGAACTTTCACAACCAGTTTTCGGTATTCGATCGGCTTGCCGTCCACACAGATGCCGGGCCGGTGCAAATCATCGGGGAAGAACACCGCGTAGCACCCGGGACGGGCATATAAATAACTCTCACCCTCTGCTTTTTCAAAGAAATACAAGTCTCTGTCTTCGTGGGCCTCCACACAGACCTCTTTCCCTGTCCGGGGCGCCACACCGCACCATTCTTCACCGCTGAGCCAGAACTGCACATCCGCATATTCCTTGTGCCCCTCCGGGGAAACCTTCTCCGCCGGTTGCGAAGTCAGGTGAAATAGGTTCGCAAACATTCTGTCGCCATCGATCTCCTGCCGACCGTCTTCCAACGCATCAAAGTCAGTTTGCATGGCGTAAAGAACGGCCTTCTGAATGGCCTGCGGGCACCGAGCCAAATCTTCTTTGGACTGTACACTGGAAAAAATCATTGCTTTCCGCCCTCCTGTTTCATTCTTACGTTGCAAAATCGGAACTGAATGCGCAGCCGAAATCAGCAATCGATTGCAACTAGAGCATAGCATCCCTTTGTCGAAAAAGCAATTGATTTTGCGATTTTTAAATCACTTTCTACAAAAACAACAACGTTTTAATTTGTTTTTTGTTTAATAAATCTAAAAGAAAATCTTTTAAAATTTGCAATCGATTTTATATATAAAAGCAAAAAAGCTCTTCTCTCCGCGTAAAAACGGAGAAAAGAGCTTTTGCGAATCAAAATCAGGTGCTTTCCCTCTCCACAATGCTGGTAAACAGCATGGTTTTCTGATTGGTACTGCGTCCTTCCAGGCAATCCACCAGTTTGTGCGCAATGGTCACACTGGAATCAAACAGCATATTGTCCAGGCTGGTCAGCCGCGGACTGCAAATCTCGGCATAAACCGAATTGTCGATGCCGATGACCGCTACATCCTGCGGGACCCGGCGACCGGACTCCTGCAAGGCGCGCAGCGCACCGCAGGCCAAAATGTCCAAACTGCATATGACACCGTTCACATCCGGATGCTGGCGCAGAATCTGCTGCATCGCCTCATAACCGCCGTTCAAACTGCCCTCTATGCCGTTGTAAATCCACAGAGGCTTTTTCCCGTGTACCGGCAGATCCTGCATCCCCTTCTGAAAACCCTCGGTTTTCAGCTGGCTGCTGGGAGTGGGCTTATCCACCATAAAAGCAATTTTATAACGTTGTTTTTTAATCAAAAGACGCACGCATTCCTCGACGCCGCTTCGCTCGTCGGAAAGGACGCCGTACACATTGGGCAGATCCAGGAACCCGTTCAGCATAAATACCGGCACATTCGGCAGACTGCGCTCAATGGCGTCCTTTACCTGGGGCGTCTGGAAAATAGAGCCCATCAGTACCGCTGCCTCCACCTTGCGTTGTTCCAGTGTACGAATGCTCTCCGCCCGCTCCTGATCGCTGTCTCCCGTGTTCAAAATCAGGCTGCAATAGCCGTGGGCGGCCAGATCGTGGGCGATGTGATACGCGCCCTCAATATGATGCTGGGTACGGATATCCGCCACCAGAATTCCCACCAACTTGCTGCTTCCCGTGACCAGTCCCCGAGCCGTCTCGTTGGACACAAAATGATATTTTTCCAACAGAGCGTTAATTTTCGCGCGGTTAGCACGACTGACGCCCGGTTTATTGTTGATGACCCTGGAAACCGAGCTGGCAGAAACGCCCGCCTCGCGGGCAATGTCATAAATTGTCACTGACCCTCTAACTCCTTTTTTTGCAAGACAAATGAAATTGTCTGCAAAAAATATATTTCATTTTTCTGTTTTTTAACTTACCATAACCGAAAAGCGTTTTCAACCATCTAACTCTTGAAAAATGGCTCTATTTTCGGTTTTCTCGGCCTTTTGGCAAAAGTTTGTAGGAAGCTGACAAACTTTTTTGCAAAGATTTGGCAATCCCTGCCATTGAAATCGCCTCTGAAAAATGATAGTCTGGAATATATAAAGCGCAATCGATTGCAAATTATTGCGCAGCTTTTTCTCAAAACTACAAAGGAGGGAGTGTATCTCCATGCTTCGCAAAAGCGAACAGAAAGAAACCGTGCGCAAACCCGCGCCTTTCAACGGAAATGGTGAAATTGTCGTCCGCAGCCTTCTGAACGGGCCGGAAGAAATGAGCGGCAAAGGACGGGTATTCGCCCATACCACCGTTCTTCCCGGCGCAGCCATTGGCTATCATGTGCACCAGGGCGACAGCGAAACTTATTATATTCTCAGCGGAACCGGCCGCTATAACGACAACGGCGTTATGTGCACCGTAACCGCCGGCGATGTAACTTACACCGCCCCGGGACAGGGGCACGGCATTGAAGCTGTGGGCGATGAACCCGTGGAAATGATCGCCCTGATCCTATATGAATAAAACCTCCTGATGCAAAAAAGGTCCGCATAGCGGACCTTTTTTGCATTTTTATAAAATGTATGGCGTAACAGACCGGATGGGTATTCCGGCGGCAACCGGCACGGACAGCAAAACACCCCTGGACGCAGAACGAGCCAGGGGTGGGGTTTATTACAGAGAAATTCCCATCAGATATTCCTTGATCCCAAGCAAACTGCCATAGGCCATGCTCAGCTGGCGCACGCCCAGGCGCAGATAGATCTCCGCCAGTTCCAGCCGGGCCGCACTCTCGCAGCACACACACACGGGAATCCGTGCCTCGGCGGCAGCTTCCACCGTCATGCTGACCATACGGTGCACCGCCGGCGAAAAATGCGGAAAATATTCCTGTGCCGTGGCGCTGCCACGGTCCGCCGCATGGGCGTACTGAGCCAGATTGGTGGTGCTGATGTGGAAAAAGGCCGATTTCCGCGCCAGTTCCCGCGCGCACAGGGCCGCTGCCGGCGTTTCAATCATCACGCCGACGGGTACGTTTTCCGAAAAGGGAATTCGCCGTTTCCGAAGGGACGCCTTGGCCGCATGCAGCATTTCCAGAGCCCGTTCCACATCATCCGCCGTGCTGATCATGGGCAGAACAATGCGCAGATTTCCCTGTACACCTGCCCGCAGAAGCGCCGCCAGTTGGGTTTGGAACCACTGGGGATGCGCCAGACAATACCGAACGCCACGCAGGCCCAGGGCCGGATTGGGTTCCAGCGCTCCCTCGGGGCCGTTTCCACCGTAAGTACTGACGGTCACCGGTCTGCCCTTGGCAGCCATCAGGCAGGAAGTGTAAAACTGATACTGCGCCTCTTCGCTGTCATTTTCTCCCGGCCGCACGGTGTATTCGCTCAACAGAAGGCCCACGCCGTGGGCGTCCGCATCGATGGCCGCACGCACATCTTCCGCCGTGGAACAGTTGGCATACAGTTCAAACTCCGTTCCGTCGCGGGTGATGCAAGCCGCATAGCGCAGCCGCTCCTCGCTCAGTGTATGGCGGCGCAGCTGCCGAATGCTGTGTGCAAACCGCGCCTTGGTCGCTTCGTCCGGTTCCAGGCACAAGTCGCCCGTGCTTCCGTTCAGCGCCGCAATTTTGCCGTCGCACACGTCCAAAAATTCCTGTCCGGCCAACACCACTGCCGGAATGCCCATGGTTCGGGCAATGATGGAAGCATGGGCATTGGCGGATCCCGCCCCCATGATCAGGCCCAGAATCATTCTTCGGTCAATGGAAAGAATATCCGTGGGATACAGTTCTTCCGCGGCCAAAATGCTGGGGGAGGTCAGGGGAGGCAGCTGTGCCTGCGGGCCGTCCAGCACGTCCACAATGCGATAACAGGCATCCAGTACATCGCAGGCACGTTCTCTCAAATAATCGTCATCCAGCGCACGGATTCGCCCGGCGAAAATGCCGGCGGCACGCTCCACTGCCGCAGCCGCACCTGCACCCGCCTGGATATACGCCAGCACTTCTTTTTGCAGACCCTCGTCTGCCATCATAATTTGCTGTGCCTGAAAAATCGCCTTTTCATCTGCGCTGGCTTTTGCAATCAGCTGGTCCAGGTTCTGCTGTGCGCGCGCCAGAGCCGAGCGGTACGCCGCCTCTTCCTCGCGCGGATTCAGTACCGCTCTGCCCATTCCGGACATGGACCGGCGCACTCGGCATACCGGCCCAAACGCCAGCCCGTCCGAAGCCGGCACGGCCATATATTTCTCCATTGCGGCACCTCGCTTTTCCCTGCGCAGCCCTTTGGACTACGCCCCTGCTAACTTCATGTATATTCCCAAGCGTATTGCAATAGAAGCGCTCGTCCGTCTGTTTTTCTGTATCAGTATACCATATTCTTCCTTTTGTTTGCACTATAACCGGCGCTTTTCGTGCAATCACACAAAACTTTCTTTCTTTTTTCACAATCTAGTTTTAAAAACCATATATTATATTTATAAGAACCTATTTATTTTGTCCTTTGAATTGGATATAATAAAAAGAGAAAAGGAGGGGTTGGCATGGTACGCGAAACAGATCCGACCAAATTCTATACAAAAGGCGAGGAAATCTTCAACGCGGTCAGCCATGGACTGGGCAGTCTTCTGTCTGTGGTAGGCACCAGTGTGCTGGTGACGGTGGCCGCCCTGTTCTCCACGCCGCGCAACACGTTGATTTGTCTGGTATATGGTCTCTCCTTAATCGTCCTTTACACCATGAGCACGCTTTATCATTCCTTTCCTCAGCATGGGGTAAAGTGTTTTTTCCGTATTTTAGACCATTCCACCATCTATCTTCTGATCGCAGGCAGTTACACACCCTTTACGCTGATTCTGCTTCGGGACACAACACGGGGTCCATGGGTGTGCGCGATCATCTGGGCCGCCGCACTGCTGGGCGTAACGCTAAACGCCATCAGCATCCGCAAGTTTGAAAAGGTCTCCATGGTATTGTACGTGGCCATGGGCTGGGCAGCGGTGTGGGTGCTGCCGGACATCCTGCACAATCTGGAGCCGGCGGGGTTCTGGCTGCTGCTGGGCGGCGGACTGTGCTACACCGGCGGCATCGTGTTCTATGCCTGGCACAAAGTACGTTATATGCACGGAATCTGGCATTTGTTTGTGCTGGCGGGCAGCGTGCTGCATTACCTGTGTATTTTCCTGTATGTTCTTCCACCCGTATGTGAATTTTAATGGGAATCTCCGCGGCGCCCGGCATTGACGGGGCCGCGGGGATTTGTTATAATAACAAGGCTAGCCTTGTTGCCGGCAAAAGGAATATGCAGCGGTATCGAAGTGGTCATAACGGGGCTGACTCGAAATCAGTTTGCGAGCAATCGCACGAGGGTTCGAATCCCTCCCGCTGCGCCAAAAACTGCACAGTGACTGAGAATTGTCACTGTGCAGTTTTTCTTTTAATTGTATAATGCCCTTCAGCCCCACGAACCCAAAACATCGCGCGCACATAAAGTGGCAAAAAAAATCGCACGTTCGTGAAATTAAACCTCTATTTATATACAAATACGCGCAATTATGATAAAATGATAATAACAATTTGACTATCCACACTTTATCTGGCGAATTTCGCTGGGAGGGGTTTGATGGAAAAACATCGTTTCTTTGTGGGTGCGTATGCTGCGGCCGGTCGGCCGTCCATCTTTCGGTATGCGGCAGATTTGTCTGCCGGCACGCTGGTGTGCGAAACCTGCTGCGCACAGGCCGAACGACCGTGCTGCCTTTGGCCTTCCCGGGACGGCCGTCTTCTGTACGCAGTGGAAGAGCTGCACCCGGATGGCCGCGTGACGGTTTTTCTCCTGTCGGGCGACCACATTCTGCGCTGTTCCAGTCTGGATTCCGGCGGGGCTTCGCCCTGCGCACTTGCGATTGATGACAATGGCCGTTTTCTGGTGGCTGCGCACTACACCAGCGGCAGTTTGACTCTTTTTGCCCTGGATGAAAACGGGCTGCCCCACCGTCAGCTGGATCTTTGCAGTTACTCCGGCCACGGCGTTCACCCCACCCGCCAGCAATCGCCGCATCTTGCTTTTGCCGCTTTGCGCGGCCAAGACGTTTACGCCGCAGATTTGGGTCTGGATGCACTGCACTGTTTCCACATCGACCCTGACGCCCAGCGCCTTGTGCCCGGGACGGATCTGCCTTTGCCGCCCGGGACGGGGCCGCGCCGGTTCTGTTTTTCCCCCTTTCACCCGGAGCTCATTTATGTGCTGGGCGAACTGGACAGCTGTGTACATGTGCTGCGCCTGTCGTCCGGCGAAACCGGCCCGGTGCAGCGGATTTCCACCTTGCCGCAAAACGCGCAGGATTCCGGCCGGGCTTCGGCGCTGTGCCTTTCTCCGGACGGACGCTTTCTCTTTGCGGCCAACCGGCGGCTCGACAGCCTTACCGCTTTTGAGATTCTTGCGGACGGGACTCTGCGCCTGCGCCACATTGCGCCCTGCGGCGGTTCCGGGCCCCGGGATATTCTTTGTCTGGAAAACTGTCTGGTGGTTGCCAACGAAGATTCCGCCAATTTGGCTTTGGTGCCCTTCTCACCGGACACGCAGCAATTTTGTGAACCCTGCGCCTCTGTGGGCATCACCGCACCGGTATGCCTTTGCCCGGAAGCGAATATACGATAAAGTTTTACAGCCGGAGCATTGCTCCGGCTGTTTTTTCTGTGCGGGACGGCGCGGATTTTCCCGTGCGCAGGCCGTATTGACAGGGTCTTTTCCCCATGCTATGTTTTAATCAGACAACCGAAAGGAGCCGTGCCATGAACCAGATTACCAAAAAGGAAAAATGGACCTACACCGGAAGTCTTTTGGGGCAGAACATGATCTACAGCTTTGTGACCATGTACGTCATGTTCTTTTTCACCGACCTTTTGCGCATTCCGCCCCAGAGCGTGACCGTCATTATGGTGACGGCCAGCCTTTGGGATGCGGTGAACGACATTCTGATGGGCATGATCGCCGACCGTACCAAGACCCGTTGGGGCAAGTTCCGGCCCTATCTGCTGGCAGGGCCCTTCGTGATCGCGCTGGCCACCATTCTGTGCTTTGTGAACTTCGGCGGCTCCGCCGCAGGCACCGTTGCCCTGGCCGCGGTGTGTTACGTGCTGTGGGGAATGTCCTACACCGTGTACGACATTCCCATCTGGGCCATCTCCTCGGTGTCCACCCACAACCCCGACGAGAAAAACAGCATGGTGACGCTGGGCAAGATCGGCGGCACCCTGGGCACCGTGATCGTGTCCGTGGGCAGTGTGTCCCTGCTGAACGCGTTCGGCGGCGAACGCAGCGCCGGCGCGTACACAGCGGCCGCCTGCATCATTGCAGGCGTGGGCGCTCTGTTGATGCTGCTGAGCGGTTTTGTTCTGCGGGAGCGCATTGAGCCGCCGGCCAAGGGCGTGCCCTTCCGGCGCAACATCCATACCATTCTGGACAACGGGCCTTTGAAGGCGCTGATGGTCTCCCTTCTGGTGGTCAACATGGTGAACAACATCCGCCAGGTGGCCCAGATGTATTTTGCCGTGTACGTGTGGGGCGACTCGGGCTATGTGACCTGGATCGGCCTGAGCCTGGTGCTGGGCATGATTTTCGGCATGGCCATCTCCCCGGCGCTGATTCGCCGGTTTGACAAAAAGTATATCTTCTGGACGGCCTGCGCGGCGGGAGCGGTGTTCAGCTTCGTGCCCTTTGCTGTGGGCGGCGGCCCGGTTCTGGGACTGATTTTCCTGGGCGTCAGCTTTGCTTTCACGGGCATGACCACCATCAGCAGCACATCCATGCTGATGGACGCCATCGATTTTTCCGAATGGAAGCTTGGGTTCCGGGGAGAGGGCGTGGTGTTCTCCATGAATACCTTTTTAAATAAGCTCAGCTCCACCATCTCCAAGGGTGCGCTGGGCCTGGCCCTGACCGCCATGCACTACGTGGACAACATGGACCCCAACCCTACGGTGGTGACGGGCTTCAGCCTGATTGTGTACGTGGTGCCCGCTTTGTGCTTTGTTCTGGCCATGGTTCCCCTTGTGTTCTACAAGCTGAAACCGGCCCAGATTGAGGAGATTCGAACCGAACTGGAATACCGCCGCAGTGCGGAGAAATGAGGGATTGTATGGACGTTTCCGCTTTTTTCACCCCGCCGGAGATTCTCGGTGCCAAACGGGCGCTGTGCATTCAGCCCCACGCGGACGACAACGAAATCGGCATGGGCGGCACCATTGCCGCACTGGCTGCCCGCGGCTGTGAAATTCACTATCTCACCGTAACCAATGGCGATCTGGGCTGTCAGGGCGCGCCCATGGACCCCGTTCAGCTGGCCGCTTTGCGCCGGGAAGAGGCCATGTCCGCCGGGAAGGCGCTGGGCGCCGCCCGGTTCCACTTTTTCGATCTGCCCGACGGCTCGCTGGAGAGCGTGCCCGCGCTGGCCGGCCGCATTGCCGAACTGGTGCGCACCATCCGGCCGGACGTGATCTTCTGCCCGGACCCCTGGGCCCGGTACGAGGCCCATCAGGACCACATCGTCACCGGCAAGGCTGCGGCGCAGGCGTTTATCTCCGCAGCGCTGGCCCGGTATCCCCGGGGCACACAAACCCAGCCCTGGCAGCCTTCGGCCATCGGCTTCTACTTCACCCAGGAGCCCAACACCGTGGTGGATGTGACTGATACCTTTGAACAGAAATTTGCCGCCATGGCCCTGCACCGCACCCAGCTGAACGCGGAGATGCTGGGGCTGTACCGCGTATACTTTACCATGCAGGGAGAACAGCTTGCCAAGGGACACGGGTTCGCTTTGGGCGAAGGGCTGAAAGTTCTGGGCCCGCTGCACCTGCACTGCTTCACCGAGGCGCCTCATATTTAAAAATATCTCCAAAAAAGCAGGTTTTTTCCTGCTTTTTTTGTTGCAATTTCCCGCCAAAGACGGTACAATGAAGCTGTAAATATAACAACTGTTATTTTTGAGTGAGGTTTGCCATGCCGCGCACACGCATTCCAAAAGAGGATATTCTGAAGGCCGCCGCCCAGGTGATTCGCAGCCGGGGCGCAGGGGCTTTGTCCGTGCGCAATGTGGCATCTCAGCTGGGCTGCTCCACCCAGCCGCTGTACTCTCAGTTCGGCAGCCAGGAGCAGCTGCGCCAGGAACTGGCGGCATACATACGGGACACGTATCTGCGCTTTCAGTACACCAGCTACAAGGAATTCGGTCAGAAATTTCTGACCTTTGCACGGCAGGAGAGCGAATTGTTCTGCTTTTTGTATCTACGGCGGCGCGAACCGGGCCAAACCCTTCTGGACGATGCGAACCAGGAGCACACCGTAGAGCTTCTGGCCCGCAATCTGGAGATGACGCCCCGGCAGGCCGCCGATATGCACCGTCAAATGCAATATCATTGTTATGGACTGGGGGTGATGATTGCCACCGGATACCGGACCATGAGCGATGAGGAGATCAGTGACGAGCTGGGAGAGTTCTACGCCATCATGCTCCGCCACTACAAACAGGCGGCCAGCGAAGACGAATTGCAGCACTGGCTGACGCGCTCCCGAAACCTGATTTTGTGAGGAGGTTCTTATGGAAAAACGCAGTGTAAAAGACTATGACGTGGTGGTCATCGGCGCCGGCAACGGCGGTCTGGCCGCCGCCATCCGCGTGCTGCAGGGCGGGTATTCCTGCCTGGTTCTGGAGCAGCACAACCTGCCCGGCGGCTTTGCCACCAGCTTCAAACGGGGCCGGTTCGAATTTGAGGCAAGCCTGCACGAATTGAACGACTTCGGCTCGCCCGAACAGCCCGGCGACATCCGGACTCTGTTCCGGGACCTGGGTGTGGAGGACAAGATCGACTGGATCCGCATTCCGGAGGCCTATCATCTGATCACTACCGACAAACAGTACGACTGCGAAATGCCCTTCGGCATCGACGCTTTCGTGAATAAAATGGAGGAGTACGTGCCCGGCTCCCGCAAATCCATGACGGAGTTCTTCGAGTTGTGCAACGAGGTGCGGGACGCCCAGACCTATTCCAACTCGGTCAACGGCAACACCGATTCCTCTTATATGAAGGAGCATTTCCCCAACTTCATCAAGGCGGGCAGCTACTCGGTCAACGAAGTGCTGGACGCGCTGCACATGCCCAAAAAAGCCCAGGACATTCTGAATGCCTACTGGTGCTATCTGGGCGTGGACTGCGACCGCATGAGTTTTCTGCACTATGGCTCCATGGTGATCCGCTACATCACCCGGGACGCCTGGATGCCGAAAATGCGCTCTCATGAGATCAGCATGGCCATGGATGACCGCATTCGGGAACTGGGCGGCGACATCTGGTACCTGGCCCAGGCGGAGAAGATTCTCACCGACGAGGAAAACCATATCCGCGCCGTGCGCCTGTCCGACGGCACCGAGATTCCCACCCGTCACGTGATCGCCAACTGCTCGCCCCATCTGGTGTTCGGCAAGCTGCTGGAAGAAAAATCCGTCACCGAGCAGATGGTGCGCGCCACCAATGCCCGCACCTTCGCGGGCCGCGGCTTCAGCCTGTTCCTGGGTCTGAACAAGTCGGCCGAAGAACTGGGCATCAAGAGCCACAACTATTTCATCTACGACACCGCCGATTCCGTGAAGCAGTACGACATGATGCGCAAGGTGGACACCAACCATGTGCAGGCCACCGTGTGCCTGAACAACGCCTATCCCGGCTGCTCGCCCGAAGGCACCTGCATGATGTACTTCACCACCATGTTCATGTCCGACGACTGGGGCAACGTGAGCGAGACCGATTACTTCAAGGCGAAAGACCGGGTAGCCGACGACATGATCCGCGTATTTGAGCGGGAGACCGGCTGCTCCATCCGGGATTCCATCGAGGAGATCGCCGTGGCTTCGCCCACCACTTATGCCCGGTACTGCGGCCATCCCGAAGGCGTGATCTACGGCTACGAGACCGCCGAATGGGACAGCCTGATGCCCCGCATGATGATGATGAAGGAAGACGCTCAGCTGTTCCCGGGCCTGCGGTTCGCGGGCGGGTACGCCATGCGTTCCAGCGGTTACTCCAGCGCCTACGTGTCCGGCGATCTGTCCGGCCGGCAGACCGTGGGCGATTTGAAACGGGAGGTGCGATAAGATGAAATTCAAAAAACAACTGTTCGGATTCCAGGACATGCTGCGCTTCAAAAAGCTGGTGCCCAACCGGCGCGCGGCACTGGCGGCCGGGCCCAACACCCCGCTGCCCAAAAGCTACCGCACCAACGAACTGGCTCACCGCCTGCATCCGGGCTACATGGATGTGGAGCTGACCGCAGTGCGGCCTTTGAGCGCCAACATGACGGAGCTGACCTTCCGCCGGGTGGACGAAGAGGCCTTCCCCTTCTTCCGGGCGGGACAGTACGTGTCTCTGCAGGCAGAGGTGGACGGCAGCCTGGTGAGCCGCCCCTATTCCATCGCCTCCAGCCCCCGGGATGCGCTGGCCGGCAAACTGGTGCTGGGCATTGAGCGCGCAGGCTTCTTCTCCGAATACCTGTGCACCCGCGCCAAACCCGGCGACCGGATGCGCATGACCGAGCCCTCGGGCGAATTCCACTATGAGACCCTGCGGGACAAACACCACATTGTAGGCATTGCCGGCGGCAGCGGCATCACCCCGCTTCTGTCCATGGCCCGCAGCATGGCCGAGGGCGACGAGGACTATGAGATGACCCTGTTCTACGGCGCCCGGGACACCCAGCACCTGGCCTATTCCGCCGAGCTGGCGGATCTGGCGGTGAAGGGCCTGCGGGTGGTGCAGGTGCTCAGCGACGAGGAAAAAGACGGCTACGAGCACGGCTTCATCAGCGCGGAACTGATGAAAAAATACGTGGACCTCACCGACGTCACCTTCTTTTTGTGCGGGCCCCAGGCCATGTACCGCTTTGTGCTGAAAGAGCTGGAACCCTATCATCTGCCCCTGAAGGCGGTGCACAAAGACGCCACCTGCTGCGGGGCGCTGAATCTGGAAGCGCCCCGCACCTTCCGGCTGACCGTGCACATGCGCGATCAGGTGCACACCGTGGATGCCCGGGAGGACGAGACTCTGCTGGCCGCCATGGAGCGCGCCGGGCTGGACGCGCCCAACAAGTGCCGGGCGGGCGGCTGCGGCTTCTGCCACAGCAAGTGGATGAACGGCGAGTTCCGGATTGCCGACGGCCGGGACGGCCGGCGGGAAGCGGACCGGAAGTTCGGCTTCATTCACCCTTGCGTCACCTATCCCCTGAGCGATCTGGAGATCGACGTTCCCGTGGCGGAATAAGAAGGAGGAACCCTGTATGGATCAACAGTACGAAGCACTGTTTACCCCCTGGAAAATCGGCAATGTGGAGATCAAAAACCGCATTGTCATGTGCCCCATGGGCGGTACGTCCCTGTTCGGCTGGATGGAGCCCAACCACTTTGACAAAGTGGCCGCGGAGTTCTTTCTGGAGCGCGCCAACAACGATGTGGGCCTGATCATTCCGGGCATTGCGCCCCTGCGGGACACCATCGGCGGCCGCTGGCTGTATCAGAATCCCCGCATGTTCCGCCAGCTGAAGCCCTACATGGACACCTTCCACAAAACCGGGTCCAAGCTGTTCGTGCAGCTGACCGCGGGCTTCGGCCGCAGCTTTGCCATCACCGAGGCTTTGTCCGTTCTTTTGCGCAACAAGGCCCTGGGCACGCTGGCCAAACCCATTGTGGACGCTTCCTACATCTGCGCGTCTCCCAGTCCTCTGCCCTCCCGCTGGGCCGAGGACGTGATGTGCCGCCAGGTGACCAAAGAGGAGATTCATCAGATGGTGGAAGCCTTTGCCAAAACCGCAAAGCTCTGCCAGGAGGCCGGCGTGGACGGCGTGGAAGTGCACGCGGTCCACGAGGGCTATCTGATGGACCAGTTCACCCTGCCCTACACCAACTTCCGCACCGACGAGTACGGCGGCAGCTTTGAAAACCGGTACCGCTTTGCGGTGGAGACCGTGCAGGCCATCAAGGCCGCCTGCGGCAAGGATTTCCCGGTGTCCCTGCGGTATTCGGTGCTCAGCAAAACCAAGGGCCTGTGCAGCGGCGCGGTGCCCGGCGAGGAGTACACCGAAGTGGGCCGCGACATGGCCGAGAGCGAGAAGGCCGCCCGCTATCTGCAGGAGGCCGGCTACGACATGCTCAACGCGGACAACGGTACTTATGACGCCTGGTACTGGGCGCACCCGCCCCAGTACATGCCCCAGAACTGCAACCTGGACGATGTGGCCCACATCCGCAAGTTTGTGGACATTCCGGTGGTGTGCGCCGGCCGCATGACCCCCGAGGCCGCGGCCCAGGCCATCGCAGACGGCCGCATCGACGCCATGGGCGTGGCCCGGCAGTTCCTGGTGGACGGCCAGTGGGTGCGCAAGCTGCGTGAGGGCCGCATGGAGGACATTCAGCCCTGCATCTGCTGCCACAACGCCTGCTTCCCCCTGGCGCACTACAAAGGCGTGGCCAACGACGAGACCTTTGAGGACGCCAGCCACATGGCGCGCTGCGCTTTGAACCCCGCCACCATGCAGGGGCACAAGTTTGACATTGTGCCCGCGCGCACTCCCAAAAAAGTGGCGGTCATCGGCGGCGGCATCGGCGGCATGGAAGCCGCCCGCATCGCCACACTGCGGGGCCATCACGTGACCATTTACGAAAAGAGTCATCAGCTGGGCGGCGTGTTCATCGCGGCGGCCGCGCCTGACTTCAAGGAGAAGGACAAAGAGCTGATCGCCTGGTACCGCCGTCAAATCGAAGCGCTGAAAATTCCCGTGGTATACGGCACGGAAGTCACCGACCTGGCGGCGCTGGATGCGGACGAGGTCATTGTGGCCACCGGTGCCAAGGCCAAAACCCTGCCCCTCAAGGGCGGCGAGCGGGCCATGGACGCAGTGGACTATCTGCTGGGCAAAGAGACCGGTGAAAACGTGCTGATCATCGGCGGTGGTCTCAGCGGCTGCGAAATCGCCTACGATCTGTTCCGCAAGGGCAAAAAGCCCGTGATCGTGGAGGCCAAGAACGATTTGATGGCCGTGCGCGGTTTGTGTCTGGCCAACTCTTCCTATCTGCGGGATTTCTTCCAGTATCAGAAGGTTCCTGTGCATTTGGAGAGCACGGTGGCCGAGATTCGGGAGAAGGACGCGGTCATCCGCGCCAAGGACGGCACCCTGACCACGGTGCCCGCGGACAGCGTGATTCTGTCGGTGGGCTATGTGCCGGCCCCCGCCTTTCCCGCTGGAAAGCACGTGCACGTGATCGGCGACGCACACAAAGTGGGCAATCTGCGCACCGTTGTGTGGCAGGCCTGGAGCGTGGCCGAAAAGATTTAAGCATCGTAAAAAAAGCCCCGGATGACCGGGGCTTTTTTTGCTCTTGCGCGCCGCTTCGGATTGGAGTACACTGTGGGTAGTTGAATGTACGCGGCCTTTGTCCGGCCGTCGGAAAGGAAGGTTTTTTATGTTTCAGAAATTGACCGCCATCGAACCGGTCAGCCTGGTGCCCGCAGCCGAGCAGGAGCTGCACACGCTGGCTGAGACGGTTGTCCTGTATCCCGATATTCCCGCCGACGATGACGAGATCGTGCGGCGCATCGGCGATTCGGACGCAGCTCTGCTCAGCTACACCTCTCGCATCAACCGCTCTGTGATCGAGCGCTGCCCCAACCTGCGCTACATCGGCATGTGCTGCAGCCTGTATTCCGAAGAGAGCGCCAACGTGGACATCGCCTGCGCCCGGGAGCGGGGCATTCAGGTGCTGGGCATCCGGGACTACGGCGACCGCGGCGTGGTGGAATATGTGCTGCACGAACTGATCGGCACATTCCACGGCTTTGACCGTCCCTGCCCCTTCGACGTTCCCCGGGAGATCTACGGGCTGAAGGTCGGCATGGTGGGACTGGGCGCCTCCGGCCGCATGATTGCCGACGCGCTGAAGTTCCTGGGCGCTGACATCACCTACTACTGCCGCGCCCCCAAACCCGATGCCGAGGCCGCGGGCATGCACTGGGCTCCGCTGGACCATCTTTTGCGCGAGAGCGAAGTGGTGTGCACCTGCCTGAACAAAAACGTTCTGCTGCTGGGCGATGCGGAATTCGACGCTCTGGGCGACGGAAAAATTCTGTTCAACACGTCCATCGGACCGGGCTTTGACAGCGCCGCTTTGGACCGCTGGGTACGCCGTCCGGGCAACCTGTTCTTCTGCGACACGGCTGCGGCCGCGGGCGAAGTTCCCGCAGACTTCTTCGATCTGCCGCAGGTGTGCTGCCGCCGGGTTTCCGCCGGACGCACCAGCCAGGCCTTTGAGCTTTTGAGCCAAAAGGTGCTGGACAACCTGCGCACTGCGCTGGGCCGTTGAAAAAGACATTTGAACAGGCGGCTGCCGCTCTTGGGCCGGACCGGACCTCGCGTCTGGCCCGGCTTGTTTGGGAGCGGGTTCCGCTACCCCCGGATCTGACCGAGGACGAAAAGACCTTTTGTTTCGGCCTGAGCCTGTTTGAAGAATACGAGGACCGGGACGCCATCCGCGCCTGGCTGAAAGAGGAGTGAGCGCGTGCGCTACGAACGGATTCAAAAGGGGCGCTTTCTGGACCGGCCCAACCGCTTCATCGCCCATGTGGAAGTGGACGGTGCAGTGCAGGTATGCCATGTGAAGAACACCGGCCGCTGCCGGGAACTGCTGATTCCGGGAACCACCGTTTACGTGGACGAAGCGCCCCCGGACGCAGTCCGCAAAACCCGTTACGATCTGGTAGCGGTGGAAAAAGGGCCGCTGCTGATCAATCTGGACAGCCAGGCGCCCAACCGGGCCGCCGGGGAGTTTCTGCGGGCCGGCGGATTGTTCGATTCTCCACAGCTGGTTCGCCCCGAGACGAAATGGGGCACTTCCCGCTTTGACTTTTATGTGGAAGCCGGCGGCCGGAAGATTTTTCTGGAGGTCAAGGGTGTCACCCTGGAGCGGGACGGCCTGGCCCTGTTTCCCGACGCTCCTACCCAGCGGGGCGTCAAGCACCTGGAGGAGCTGGCCGCCTGCGCCGGTCAGGGGTATGCCGCAGCCGCCCTGTTTGTGATTCAGATGAAAGGGGTGCACGCCTTTTCGCCCAACGAAGAGACTCATCCCGCCTTTGCCGACGCGCTGCGCAAAGCGCGGGATGCGGGGGTAGCACTGTATGCCTTTGACTGTGCAGTCACCCCGGATTCCATGTCTCTGGATGCGCCGGTCCCCATTCTTTTATAACAAAAAACGAGTTTTCTCTGGTGTCTTCGGCAAAAGCATGTTACAATGGAAGTCTACACCGGTTTTTCCGGATATTTTTTTGCTGTGAGGACCCTTATCATGAAACACGAACATCGTCACAATCAGTGGACCAGCCGACTGGGATTTGTGCTGGCCACTGCCGGAGCCGCCATCGGGCTTGGGAATCTGTGGAAATTTCCTTACCTCATGGGGCGCAACGGCGGTTTTTCCTTTTTGGTAGCCTATCTGGTCTTTGTGCTGGTTTTGGGCGTACCGGTCATGATGCTGGAGATGAGCCTTGGCCGCTACACGGGAAAAGACCCTGTATCCAGCTATCAGCAGGTGCATCCCAAGGCAGGCATTACCGGCCTGTTCGGCGTATTGGCGGCGTTTATTATTTTAAGTTACTACAGCGTCATCGGCGGCTGGCTCATTAAATACCTGGTCAGCTACGCCACCACGTTTACCGCACCGGCGGACTTCAACGCGTTCACCGGCAGCTGGGAAGCGGTGTTCTGGTTTTTCCTCTTTCTTGGCGCCACGGTGGTCATTTGCCTGAAGGGCGTGCGCGGCATTGAAAAAGCCAGCAAGATCATGATGCCGCTGCTGTTTGTCCTGCTGCTGGTCATCATTGTGCGCAGCGTCACGCTGCCCGGAGCTTCGGCCGGTCTGCGCTTCATCTTCGTGCCGGAACAGGAATCCTTTACCCTGTCCTCCGTCAGCGCGGCGCTGGGTCAGGTGTTCTATTCGCTCAGCCTGTGCATGGGCATTACCATTACCTACGGCAGTTACCTTCCCAAGGGAGAAAACATTCCCAAAAGCTGCGCCAATGTGGCCGTTATGGACACACTGGTGGCTCTGCTGGCCGGCATCGCCATCTTCCCGGCGGTGTTTGCCTTCGGCCTGGAGCCGGGCCAGGGTCCCAGCCTGATTTTCGGCACGCTGCCCAAGGTGTTTGGCGCGCTGACCGGCGGGCCGGTGTTCGCGGTGGCCTTCTTTGTCCTGATTTTGTTTGCGGCCGTCACCAGTGCCATCGCCCTTTTGGAAGTGGTGGTGTCCTATGTGGTGGGCCGCTGGGGTTGGCCCCGCCGCCGCGCAGTGCTGGTCATGGGCTTTCTGATTTTCCTGCTGGGCATTCCCAGCAGCCTGTCCTTTGGCCCGCTGGCTGACTTCAAAATTGCCGGTTACAATTTCTTTGACTTTGTGGGCGTGCTGACCGACAACATCCTGCTTCCTGTGGGCGGCATTCTCATGTGCTGGTTTTTGGGCTGGAAGTGGGATCTTTCCAAGCTGGCCGACGAAATGGAGGACGGCTGTCCCGGATTCCGGTATCGCCGCATCTGGATCAGCTGCATTCGTTACCTGACGCCCATTCTGGTGCTGATTGTCACCATTACCGGATTTGTAAGCATTTATCAAACGGTCACCAGCCGTTAAAAACACAAAAAAGCGGGAGCTGTGCATTGCACAGCTCCCGCTTTTTTGCATTTGTTTAACGCAATACCCGCATTTCCATGGGAGAGCAGGACAGCAGTTCGTAACCGGTCTCCGTTACCACAATGTTCTGCTCGTTGCAGAAGGAACCCAACCCCGGCACCTTCACGCTGGGCTCCAGAGAAAGGGTCATGCCTGCCTGCAACACGTAATCGCTGCCCGTCGCCACCTGGGGCTCCTCGTGAACATCCAGTCCGATGCCGTGGCCGGTCCAGCCCTTGCCGTTGTTGTAGGCGTCCAAACCGCAGCGGGCCAGGCACTCATCCGCCGCGCGGGTCATCTCGCTGACCGGCACACCCGGCCGCACCACGGAAAGGCCCGCCTGCATGGATTCAATGGCGTATTTCTCATACTCCCGCTGCTTGGGCGACAACTCACCCACCACTGCCTGCCGGATGATGTCGGCGTAATAGCCTTTGTAGCAGGGGCCGCCGTCCAGATGCAGGATGGCGTGGGGTTCGCTGGTGATGATCACCCGGTCCGAAGCCGGGCAGTTCACCTGAATCATGCGCTCCAAACCAAAGCGCACCACCATGCCCAGCAGATCCTCGCAGCCCTCTTCCAGCGCTACAGCGCCCATTTCGTTCATCAGGTCCCGCTCGGTGCTCTTGTCCAGCACCACGCTGTTAAAGGCGGCGTCGAACATTTTTTCAGCCACCTGCACCGCGCGGCGCACGCAGGCGATCTCCCGCGGGCTTTTCACCGTGCGCAGCTCCCACAGAAGCCGGGCCGCGTCCACCAGACGGGTGCCCGCCTGCTCCAGCGCCTGCTTTACCGGGAAGAAATAGCCCGCCTGCAGGTTGACACGGAACCCGGTTCCGTACTCCATTCCTATGCAGCCGCCCATCACGCCCGCCTGACGAAACGCCTCTAAAATGGCCGTTTCATAGTCCGCGGGCGCACCCGGCACGCCATAGCAGCGCAGCTGCTCCTCTTCCAGCCAGGTGGTCTCCCGGGCAGGGCCCTGAGAGGAACGGGAGCTGATCATTGTCACATCGCCGTCGGCGGTGATCAGCAGCACGCCCGGTGTGGAAACAGGACTGCTCCAAACAACGCTTTGCAGTCCGGTAAAGTAACGCAGGTTCTCCGCCGCGGTCAGAAAAACCGCGTCCATGCCCTGCTGCTTCATGCGGCGGGTCAGGCCGTCCAGCCGCGCCTTATATTCTTCCAGGGGAAAATCCAGCATTTCCGGTTCACGCATATTCCTTCCTCCTCACTCACAAAATCCGCACGCCGGGCAGAAAATCGGTCAGCAGATCATAGCCGTCTTTCGTGACCACGATATTTTCTTCGTGGGAGAAATGGCCGATCTCGCTGTCGCCGATGTCCGGCTCCACCGCCAGCACATTACCGGCCCGCAGCGTCCAGTCGCAGCCGGAAGAAATCGTGGGCGGCTCGTGAATTTCCAGACCGATGCCGTGGCCGGTCCAGCCCTTGGTGCGGTTTACCTCGCCATAGCCGTTCTTTTCCACATACCGGTCCTGCATCTCCATCAGTTCCCGGGTGTTCACGCCCTCGCGAATATTGCTCAGTGTATAAGCCAGCACGTCCTGCGCCATTTTCGCATAATCTTTTTGGCGTTCGGTCATGCTTCCCACAACGCCTTGTCGAATTGTGTCAGAATAATACCCTTTGTAGATCGGGCCTCCATCGAAGGTCAGAACCGCGTGTTCCTGCCGGTCGATGCGTTTGGTCGAAGGCGGGCAGTTGCCTGCGTTGTAGCGGCCGCGGCCAAAGCATACAATCATGGGTTCCTCGCGTTCCGCGCCACGGCGGTAAGCCTCGGCACAATAGGTGACATTGAGAGACTGCTCGGTGCTTGTTTCAAAATCCACCGAATCAAAGGTTTTTTCATAGGCCGCCGCGCTGATGGCCGCGCCCCGGCGCATCATTTCCACTTCACGAGGGCTCTTCACGGAACGCATCGCCCAGATGGCAGGTGTGAAATCCACCTGCTTCATTTCGCTGCACGCCGCCATCACCCGCTGATAATCTGCGTAATTGATGTGCAGGCGCATGGTCGTGCCCAGCTCCATGCCCACCGCCGCATTGGCCAGGCCGAACTCGCGCAGCGTCTGCACAATGGCATCGGCATAGCTGTCGGGCCGGTCCGGGGCACTAGCGCTGTAATACATCAGCTCATCGTCTGAAAGGCAGCTGGTGTAACGCATTGTCTCGTAAGCGCTGGCCGAACCGATCAGACGCTTGCGGCCATCCGCTGCCACAATCAAAATTCCCGGCGTGGAAATTTTGCTGACCCAAACCACAGACTGAAATCCGCAGAAGTAACGGATGTTGTACTGCGAAGTAAATATGGTACCCGCAACTTTTCTGGCTTCCATCTCCTCTTGCAGGCGGCGATGCCGCTGCTCGTACTCCTCCAGTGGAAAATCCAACATGGGGGCATTTTTCATGTTTCCTGCACATCCTTTCTTCCTCTGCTGCGTCCGCAGCATCAAATTAAAAAGCGCCTGGCAAACCGATGCGTTTGCCGGGCTCGATTTGTCCCTAGTCTAAAATTGTTTTTTCGGTTTGTCAACCATTACAGCCGCAGTTTTTTCAAAAAACTGCTCCGCAGCGTCGATCCGTCATCGGAACTTGGGGCGAAACCACCTTCCAGTTCTCTCTGCTTTCCAGTAATTTGCGAATGGAGGGAGACTCATAATCAAAAAATTTGCTGTTTTGACTCTCCTGGCGGTACTGCCGGGGCGTCTTTTCCACAATGGCGGCAAACTGCCGGTTAAAGGAGCGCTGGCTGGCATATCCGCACCGCGTGACAATCTCTTCAATGGACAGGTGGGTCTGCGTCATCATGCGGCGGGCCGCATCTACGCGCATCAATGCAATATAAGTACTGTAGGACATCCCCATCCGCTGGCAAAACATGCGTGAGAAATAATACTTGGACAGCCCTGCCGCCCGAGCGATGTTCTCTTCCTCATCTAAATGGGAGACGCTCTGTCCAATGGCCAGTAAAGCACGTCCAAAGGAATCCGGCGTCTGTACCGGCAAAGGCGGCTGCTTGTCGGCATACTGTGCCATGGATGACAGCAGAAAGTGAATGTATCCGGTCACGGAAACGAAGTTTTTCTGTTCCTCCGGCAGGCGCGTCAACGTTGCTCGAAGCTCCTTCATGATCACCGGCTGTTGTTCTTCGTCCAAACACAAAATCGCATGGCGCTTGGCGGACAGCAGCGGCACAAAGGCCTCGTTTCCGCGGGGAACGTAAACCAGAATCAGTGATTTTGCATCCCGCTGCGCCAAATAGCCGTGAATGACATGCTCGCTTATAAAGACCATTTGACCCGGTTTTACCCTCATCACACGCTCGGGTGTGTAAATGATGGCCGAGCCCTCCAGCATGCAAATAATCTCATATCCACGGTGTGCGTGCTCTGGATACATTAAGTTTTGAACCAGCCCGTAAGCCACCTCACCTCCGAACCGTTGAAACAGTTCTTCCGGCTGACTGTCCATCCAAATCCCACCTTCACACAAACTTTTCGATTTGTTAAAATTGACAAAACTTTTCTTACACAATGATAACACAAATAAAACTCCACCGCAATATTTGTCCAGTTATGTTTAGTGTCTAATTTTTGACTTAGAACCGCTGATTTTGTTGCAAGATGTTTGCACTTTAACGCAGCAAAGTACATTTCTTCCTTTTTTCTCCGTTTTTTCGACTGTTTTCCCCACTTGACAAGGGTCCGTATTTTCTTGTGCGCAATATTTGTCCAGTCGTATTTTTGAGTGTACTGCTCAATTTAAATAATATTGTATTCTGTTCGCGAATTCTTTTGGTATTTTGCACAAACGCAAGAATGTTTAATCGCTTGACAACAACTTCAAAAATATTTATAATCGCAACAACTTCGAACGCTTTATCCGGCAAAAGCACATGCTGTTTGGCAGTGAAGTGAAATGGGGTTATTCATTTTTAGTTAGGAGTGAAAAGGCAAATGAAAAAGAAAGTTCTTTCCATCGTTCTTGCGGCTGTTGTGGCGCTTTCGATGGCCGCTTGTGGTTCCGGCGCGTCCAGCACTGCGACAACCGGTTCTTCCGGTTCGGCCACGGCTGAAGGCGCCGAGTACAAGGACACACTGGTTGTCGGTACTTACGGCGACCAGGACACCCTGGACCCGCAGGTCAACGTGACCAACGACAAGGTTCTGCGCCTGTTGTACGACGGTCTGCTGACCCACGACCAGGATGGCAACATCATCGGCGCCCTGGCGGAGAGCTGGGAGCACAGCGACGACTATCTGACCTGGACCTTCCATCTGAAGGAAGGCGTCAAATTCGCCAACGGCAAAGAGTTGACCAGCGCGGACGTGGTTGCCACGTTTGAGCGTCTGATCAATCCGGATCATCCCCTGCGCTACAGCGAAAAGGTGGAGTTCATCGAGTCCGTAGAGGCGATCGACGATTACACCGTGCAGATCAACTGCAACCAGCAGTACGCCATTGTTGAGGAGACTCTGGCACTCCAGTGCTGCTTCATCATGGACAAAGACTACATTGACCAGTATGGCTACGATCTGGGCATCGATCCCGCGACCATCAACGGCACCGGCCCGTACAAGATCACCTCTTGGGACGCTGACGAGCAGATGGTGTTCGAAGCCAACGAAAACTGGTGGCAGGGCACTCCGGGCTGCACCACCATCATTTATAAGGTCATCCCCGAAGCTTCTTCCCGCGCCATGGCCATTGAGACCGGCGAGATCGACATTCTGGACCGTCCCAGCGTAGAGGACTACGAGCGTCTGTCTACCACCGAAGGTCTGGTTGGCATCTCCGAGCTGGGTTACGGCCTGCAGGGCTTCCAGTTCAACTGCTCTGAGCTGTCCGCCTGCAACGACGTTCGCGTCCGTCAGGCCATCAGCTACGCGCTGGATCGTGAGACCATCGTAAATGCTCTGTACGGCCCCATCGGTGAGGTTGCTACAAAAGGTCCCATGACTCCGAACATCTTCGCTTATGAAGATATGGGTGTTGTTCCCTATGACGTAGAAAAAGCCAAATCTCTGCTGGCCGAGGCGGGTTATGCAGATGGTCTGGACATTCAGTTGATGACCACCGCCAGCTACAACAAAGGTGTGGAACTGGCAGAAGTTTGCAAACAGCAGCTGGCAGAAGTTGGTGTCAATGTTACCATCGAGACCGTTGACAGCGCTACCTTCAACGCCGCTTTGAACGGCATCACTCCGGAAGAAATGCCTTGGGATATGTTCATCATGGGCTTCGGCGGTTCCAGCTTGGATGCGGACGCTTCTCTGCGCCGTGTATGGCACACCAGCGAAGACGGCCTGAACACCAGTAACTATGGCTGGTACTCCAACGCCCGCGTTGACGAGCTGCTGGATGCAGCTGTCACCGAGATGGATCAGGAAAAACGCGCTGAAATGTATGCGGAAATCCAGCAGATCATCTATCTGGACGATCCTGTTGCCGTGTTTATGAACCTGCGCAGCAGCCTGTATATCATCACCGACAAAGTCGAGAACTTCTCCGTGAACCCGCTGCAGGTTGTGGAGTACGAAAAGATCAAAGTGAAGGCTTAACGCTATTCGCTCCCTTTTCGACCGGCGGGCTGCCAGCACGCCAAAACAAAATGCTCTCAGAGCCGGCCTGCCCACGGCAGGCCGGCCCTGAATTTATCAAAGAGAGGGCTTTTCCATGCTGAAATACATCATCAAACGGATTCTACAAATGATTCCCATGCTGCTGGTTTTGTCCCTGGTCGTTTTCTTCATGGTGCGCCTGATCCCTGGCGATCCGGTCACGATGATGCTTGGCCAAGGCGCCGGCAAAGAAGCCATTGCCGCCGAGACCGCCCGTCTGGGTCTGGACAAACCTTTGTGGCAGCAATACATTATCTGGATGAGCAACCTGTTCCACGGGGACTTCGGCACATCCATCTTCACACACAAACCCGTTCTGTACGAAATTCAAAACCGGTATCCCACTACGCTGACTCTGGCGGTGGGCGCTACCATTCTTTCCACGATCGTCGGCGTTCTGTGCGGCATCGTTTCGGCGGTGAAACACGGAAAACTGGCCGACAACATTCTGATGGTCACTTCTCTGACCGCAGTTTCCACCCCGTCCTTCTTCCTGGCCATGATCCTGATGCTGATCTTCTGCCTGTGGCTGAAGTGGCTGCCCGTCAGCGGCTTCGACACCTGGAAGAGCATGATCCTGCCCATTGTTACCCTGGGCGCGCAGGAAGTAGGTTATGTAACCCGTATCACCCGCTCTTCCATGCTGGACGTTCTGGGTGAAGACTACATCCGCACCTCCCGTGCGAGAGGCGTTGCGGAGCGAGTCATCATCTTCTCTCACGCATTTAAAAACGCGATCATTCCGGTGCTGACCGCCGTGGGCATCCGTTTCGGTTCCCTGCTGGCGGGCGCCACGCTGGCTGAGACCGTGTTCTCCATCGCGGGCATTGGCCGTTTGACGGTCGACGCGGTATCTCAGCGAGACTACCCGCTGATTCAGGGTTGTATCCTGATTCTGGCGGTGACCTTCGTTGTGGTCAACACCATTGTAGATATTCTGTACACCGTGGCCGATCCGCGGATTAAATTTGATTAAGGAGGCGCTGAACACATGAGTCAAAAACGAGCTGTATTCCGCCGCTTCCTGCGCCGTAAAGTTTCCGTGGCTGCGGCCCTTGTGCTTTTGGGCATCATTCTTTTGTGTATTTTGGGCCCGATGTTCATTCACACCGACCCTCTGGCACAGGATCTTTTGAACGCATACCAGTCCCCCAGTTCGGAACACCTTCTGGGCACCGACAACCTGGGCCGTGACATTTTCATCCGCATGCTGTACGGCGGCCGTACATCCATCGCCATCAGCTTTGAAGGCGTGCTTCTGGGCACGGCGATGGGCGTGCTGATCGGCGTGTTCGCCGGTTATTTCGGCGGCATCGTGGACACGCTCCTGTCCCGTCTGATTGATATTCTGCTTGCATTCCCCGGACTTCTGCTGGCCATCGCGGTTGTGGCGGTTCTGGGCAGCGGCACGCAGAACACGGTCATCGCCATTTCCATTTTCTCCATTCCCAGCGTGGCGCGTATGGTTCGAGGCGAAGTGCTTTCTCTTCGCACCAACGAATACATCGCGGCCAGCAAGGTCATGGGCGAGAACAACTTCCGTATTATTTTCCGGCACATCATTCCCAACGCTGTCTCTCAGATCATCGTCAACATCACTCTGCAGCTGGGCACCGCGATTCTGATCGCGTCCTCTCTGTCCTTCCTGGGCCTGGGCGTTCAGCCGCCTAACCCGGAGTGGGGCTCCATGCTCAGCCAGGCCCGTGAAGTGCTTCGTTCCTATCCCCTGCAGGCGATCATTCCCGGCCTTGCCATCACGGCAGTGGTCATGAGCTTCAGCCTGGTGGGCGACGGACTGCGCGACGCGCTGGATCCTCGTCTGAAAAACTTGTAAGGAGGCAGCGGCATGAGTGAACCTCTGTTGAGTGTCAAAAACCTCAAAACCTATTTCTATACCGAAGAAGGCGTAATGCCTTCCGTGGACGGCATTGACTTTGACCTGGCCGCGGGCGAGACCCTGGCCATCGTAGGCGAGTCCGGCTGCGGCAAATCCGTAACCAGCCTGTCCATCATGCGCCTGGTGCAGACGCCTCCGGGAAAAATTGTGGACGGCGAAATTCTGTACAACGGCGAGGACCTTCTGAAAAAGAGCCAGAAGGAAATGCGTGCCATCCGCGGCAACGAAATCTCCATGATCTTCCAGGAGCCCATGACCAGTCTGAACCCGGTATTCACCGTGGGCAGCCAGATCATGGACGCCTACCGCATTCACCAGGGTCTCTCCAAAAAAGAAGCCCGGGAGCGGACCATTGAAATGATCCGCATGGTGGGCATTCCTTCCCCGGAAAAAGTGGTGGATGTGTATCCCCACGAATTGTCCGGCGGTATGCGGCAGCGCATCATGATCGCCATGGCGCTGGCCTGCCGGCCCAAAATCCTGATTGCGGACGAACCCACCACTGCTCTGGACGTGACCATTCAGGCGCAGATCATGCACCTGCTGGGCGAGATGAAAGAAAAAACCGGCACTTCCATCATCCTGATCACCCACGATTTGGGCGTTGTGGCTCAGATCGCGCAGAATGTTCTGGTCATGTATGCCGGCCAGGTGGTGGAGTACGCGCCGGTGCGGGACGTTTACAAAGATCCTCTGCACCCCTACACGGTGGGCCTGCTGAAAAGTGTTCCCAAACTGCATCAGCAGACGGACTCTTTGTACAACATCCGCGGCATGGTTCCCAGCCCCAAAGATTACCCCGCCGGGTGCCGTTTCTGCCCCCGCTGCGAGGACGTGTGCGAAAAATGCGAAAAGGAACAGCCGCCGCTGTTCCAGCTTCCGGACGGCCGCAAAGTGCGCTGCTGGAAATATGCCCCGAAGGGAGGCAGTGAGGAATGAGCGAACCGTTGCTCAAGGTCCAGGACCTGAAAATTTATTATCCGGTGAAATCCAAAAACCGCATCGGCACTTCGGTGCAGTACGCCAAGGCGGTGGACGGCATTTCCTTTGAAGTCAACCGTGGCGAAACCTTCGGTATCGTAGGTGAGTCCGGCTGCGGCAAATCCACCACCGGCAAGGCCATCGTCGGTCTTTTGAAGCCCACTGCCGGTTCCATCACCTTTGACGGAAAGGCCGTGGGCCAGTATCCTGCCAAAGAGATGGCCCGCCACATTCAGATCATTTTCCAGGATCCGTACTCCTCTCTGGACCCGCGTATGACCGCAGGCCAGTGCGTGGGCGAGCCGCTTTTGATTCACGGCGAGAAAAACGCTGCCAAGCGTCGGGAAAAGGCCCTGTCGCTGCTGAAAGACGTAGGTCTGCGGGAAGATCAGATGGACCGCTTCCCCCACGAGTTTTCCGGCGGCCAGCGCCAGCGCATCGGCGTGGCCCGGGCCATTGCCCTGCATCCGGACCTGGTGGTCTGCGACGAACCTGTCTCCGCGCTGGACGTATCCATTCAGGCGCAGATTTTGAACCTGATGCAGGACCTGCAGAAGAAATATCAGCTGACCTACATCTTCATTTCTCACAACCTGAGCGTTGTAGAACATTTGTGCGACCGCATCGCGGTGATGTATCTGGGACACATTGTAGAGCTGGCGGATAAAAAGAGCCTGTTCGACAACCCCGTGCACCCCTATACGCAGGCATTGATGGCATCCATTCCCGTGCCTGATCCGGACGTAAAGAGCATGCAGAATGCGCTGACCGGCGACGTGCCCGGTCCCATGAACCCGCCTTCCGGCTGCTGCTTCCACACCCGCTGCCCCAAAGCGTGCGAGAAGTGCTCCAAGGAGCTGCCCGAGCTGCGGGAAGTTGCGCCCGGCCATTTTGCGGCCTGCCATTGTCTTGACCAATAAAAACTCTAAGGAGGATTTATCATGATTGAACGCACTTTGAAACAAGAGTATGAAGTCAGCAGCTGGGAGCGTGTACAGTACACTCCCAACGAAGACCTGAAGGCTTTGGAGGCAAAAATTGCCGCCGATCCCGACAACTCCGAGCTGTGGATGGAAAAAGGTCTGCTGCTGGCCGGCTCTTCCCTGTACCGCGAAGCCTGCGAGTGCTATGCACACGCCATCGCGCTGGATCCGTTCAACGGCATCCTGTATCGTCATTGGGCACACCGCATGCTGTCCCAGTGGCGCTTTGAGGACGCTTGCGCCGGCTTCACCATCGCTTCCCGTCTGATTCCGGAGAACTGGGATGTCTGGTATCACCTGGGCCTGTCCCACTTCCTGCTGGGCGAGTACAAGAAAGCTGCCGCTGCCTATCAGCGCTGCCTGGAGCTGTCCACCAAAGAGGACGAGCTGATCGCCGTATGCGACTGGTATTACATGACTGAGCTGCGTCTGGGCGACCGCGCCGCTGCCGAGAAGCTGCTGGACAACATCCGTGAGGACTTTGATCCGGGTGAGAACACCGCTTACTTCCGCCGCCTGCTGATGTACAAAGGCATCGTGGCTCCCGACGACGTGCTGCCCAAAGATCTGAACAGCCTGGATGCTCTGGAGCTGATCACCATGGGCTTCGGTCTGTCCAACTACTACTATTACAACGGCGAGGAAGAGAAATCCAACCAGGTGCTGGATATGATTCTGAAAGCCGGCGACGAGAACGAATGCTACTTCGCCTTCGGCTATCTGGCTGCCAAAGTGGACAAAACCAACCGCAGCGCAAAATAATTTAAGTTTGATCGGAAAGGATTGATTGACATGGGACTGAAACCTATGGCTGGCAAAGAGCACCAGGTCGCTGACCCTGTGCGCACCACCGGACCGTATCCCGACGGTGTAGATTCCATCGATGAAAAACTGAAAGCAGATCCCGACAACGCGCAGCTGTGGATGCAGCGCGGCTTGCTGCTGGCGAGCGGCATGTTCATGCGCGAGGCAGTGGAGGCTTATTCCAAGGCCATCGCTCTGGACCCGTTCAACGGCATTCTGTACCGCCATCGCGGTCACCGTCACCTGAGCTGCTGGGAATTTGACGAGGCTGCAGCCGACTTTGTGGTTGCTTCCCGCCTGATCCCCGAGAACTGGGACGTGTGGTATCATCTGGGCCTGTCCTACTACCTGCTGGGTCAGTACGAGAAAGCGGCGGACGCCTATTACCGCTGCTATCAGCTGTCCGATCCCGCTGACACCGAGAACTTCTGCGCAGTCACCGACTGGCGCTGGCGCACGCTGATGCGTCTGGGACGCAAGGACGAGGCGGCTGCTCTGCTTGAGGCTGTTCCCGAAGGCGTAGAGAAACTGGAAGACGACTGCGGCTATGCGCTGAACTGCGCACTGTACAAAGGCATCGTCGGTCCGGACGCCGTCACTTCCGACGAGCGCCTGGTATCCGGACGTCTGGATGCAGTCACCAGCCTGTATGCGTTGTCCAACTACTACTATGTAAACGGCGACATCGCCAAATCCAACGAAATCGTGGACAAATGCCTGGATTTCGCAGATCGTGACCAGTGGTGCGCGTTCGGCTATCTGGCTGCCATGGTGGACAAGAAAAACCGCGCTGCCGCGGCTCCCGCCCCCGCCATCCGCCGCTATGACCGCCGTCCCGGCTGCAGCCGCTTTGTGGTTCACAACGGCGTGGCCTACTTCACCGGCCATGTATCTCCCTTTGCCAAAACCCTGCGCGAGCAGACCGAGGGTGTTTGCAAACGCTACGACGAGCTGTTTGCTCAGTACGGCCTGAAGAAGGAGAATATCCTGATGGCCAATGCGTACATCAAGGATATGAGCAAATTCACCGAGTACGACGAAGTCTTCAAGGCTTGGGTCGGCACGGACCACGCGCCCGCCGGCGTTGCGGTTCAGGCTCCGCCCGACCAGACTTCCGAGCTGGGCGACAACATTCTGCTGGAGCTGGCTCTGATCGTTGCGGTCGAGTAATTGCTGTATGCAAAAGGCGCTGTCCCGCAGGGGACAGCGCCTTTTTTATCACTTCACGGAAGAACGGAGGGACCGCTTGTGTGGGGCGCAGACGCATTGAAGAACATCGGCATCCATTCGTTCGGCATTCTGCCTTCCAGCCGGATCGCGTTTGACCCGGAGGTTCGAAAAATCTGTGAAGGCAATCTCTGCCGCTTATACGGAAAAACCTGGGCCTGTCCGCCTGCTGTGGGAACGGACGCGCAATGCCGCGCCCGGTGCCTTTCCTACGAGAAGGCTCTGGTGTTTCATGCGGTCTATTCTCTGGAGGACCCCTTTGACTACGAGGGAATGCAGCGCGGCCACCGGGAATTCAAAGCGCTGTGCGACCGGCTGTATTTCCTTGCGAAGAAACACCTGCCGGAGTTTCTGCTGCTGTCCAACGAAGGCTGTAATCGCTGCCAAACCTGCACGTACCCGAAAAGCCCCTGCCGCTATCCGGAAATGCTGTTTCCCTCTTTGGAAGGATACGGTATTTATGTGTCGGAACTGGCTGCACGGGCCAGTCTCTCTTACAACAACGGACCCAATACTGTGACCTATTTTGGAATGCTGCTTTACAGCGAGTAAACACACGCTCAAAAGCCCCGGATGCTTTTCGCATCCGGGGCCTTTTTCATGGATTCAATGCCCGCAGAATCCGGTCGCAGGCCTCTTTCACATTCTCCCGGGAAGTGGCCAGATTCATTCGTGCAAAGGTTTTGTGTTCCGTACCGCCAAACCAGGAGCCGTAATCAATGGCAATCCTGCAGCGGTCCTGCAAAAGTGCCTTCACGTCCTGCGGGGTTTTGCAATAGGCCCCAAAATCCATCCAGGCCAGATACGTTCCTTCCAGATCTGAAATCTTTACCTGCGGGCACTCCGCCGCAAAGCGCTGTTTCAAGTAGTCAAAGTTGCCGTAGATTTGTTCCAGCACTTCCTCCAGCCACCGGTCTCCGCCGCGCATCGCCGCCTCGGCGGCGATGAAGCCAAACCCGTTCACATCGTCCAGCGCCATTTCGCGCAGGAAGGTGTCGAAGCTTTGCCGCATTTGCAGGTTTGGAATGATGATAAACGAGTTCTGCACCGCCGCCAGATTGAACGTTTTGCTGACGGACGCCATGGTGATGATGCCGTTTTCATAATCGCCCACCGTGGCCGTGGTCACTTTTCTGCGGCCCAACGCCGGATTGACAATGTCCTGATGAATTTCATCGGAGAGGATGATCACCTGGTGCCGCTTGCAGATTTCAACGATCTGCGCCAGTTCTTCGCGGGTCCACACACGCCCCACAGGATTGTGCGGATTGCAGAGAATGTACAGTTTTACGTTGTTTTCTACAATGTCTTTTTCGAATTTTTCCATGTCTAGCTCGTAAAACGTACCGGTCTTTTTCAGTTCGCTTTCCACCAGCCTGCGCTGGCCACTGTTTTTTACTGCATCCATGAAGGGATAATAAACCGGTGTGGAAACCATGACGCTGTCCCCCGGTGCAGTAAGCGTGCGCACAGCCCAGTGCAGCGCCGGCACAATGCCCGGCGTCACACAAATCCACTCTTTCTGAATCTCATAGCCGTGCCGCTGACGCTCCCACTGAATCACCGCGTCAAAGTAGGAATCCGGCGTACTGAAATACCCCAGCGGCATGTCCACGTATTCGTGCAGCGCTTTGACGGCACAGGGCGGCGACGGAAAATCCATATCCGCGACCCACATGGCCAGCAAATCCCCAGCGCCAAATTTCTGCTTCAGTCCGTCCCATTTATAAGAATGTGTTCCGATTCGGTTTACATATTCCATATTCTTTCCCGCTTTCTGTATTGTCTGTTCCAATCCTCCACGATCGCCGTTGTCCCAAGTTTACCACCACAGCGACGAAAGTACAAACGGCGGCTATCCGCCGTCAACACTTCTCGTTTTTCTGTGAAAAAAATTCCTCGCGGCCCCGATATTCGCTCTTTACAATTTCGAACATCTCTTCCGGTGTCTCTCGACATCCGTTTTGCAGCCACATTTTGATGATTTTGGTGAGTCCGCTTTTGAAAAATTCCATATGATATTCAATCCACTGGTTTTGAAAATGCTCTTGCGCCAGATTTTTGTCATACAGGATGATTTTGTAGTTGTCATCGTATCCCAATTTAAAATATGTCCGGTAAAAAATCTGGTTTTCCCGAATGTGGCGGAACAGTTTCAAATAGTCGTTGCTGTTGAACCCGGACGAGATCTCTTCCTGGTACAATTCCGTAAGGTCACTCTCCAGCTTGTCCCGAATGGAATCAGCCAAAGCGTACAGATCGGTGTAATTGGCATAGAAAGTGGTTCGATTCAGCCCCGCCCGCTTGCAAATGTCCGCCACGCGAATCTGAGATAATTCTCTGGTTTGCAGCAGGTCCAAAAAAACCTTTTCAATGCGCTCCTGCGATTCTCTCTTCCGCTTGTTATTGGGAGTATTCATAAAAATCTCCTTTATCTCAACACTTGTCGGGAAATTGATGATTGTTTCCATTCTTTTACCGGTATTATACTAAAATCAGATTAAAACAACAACTGTTGTTTTAATAAAAAGGAGGCGCATTATGAAAAAAAGCAGTTTTACAGCAATGCTGCTGGGCACCGCCAGCGGAGTGTTGTTCGCGCTGGGAATGTGCATGGCTCTGCTGGAAGAATGGAACGCATTTGGTCCGGGAATTGCGCTGGGCAGCGCAGGCCTTTTGCTGGGAGTGATCACATGGTTTGTCTGGCGAAGGATGGAGCGCAAGCCTCCTCTTCGCTTTTCCGCAAAGGGGCTTTTGACAGCAGGCCTTGCTCTGGCAGGAGCCCTGACCCTGGGGACAGGAATGTGTTTTTGCATGGTGTGGGGCCAGATCGTAGCGGGCATTTTGATCGGACTTCTGGGAATCGCGGCACTGCTGAGCCTGGTGCCGCTGGTCCGCGGGATTCGAAGCTGATTTTGCAGAGGGCGATTTTCTCGCTGGGATGCAACGGACTGTACGCTCTCTATCTGGGTGCACAAGGAGTGCTTGGCTGCTCTGCCTGGCTGCTCTCACTGAGCGGATTTTACACACTGCTGGCAATGATGCGCTTTTGTGTCCTTCTGTCGCTGCGCAGCGGGAGCAAGACCGCTTCGACCGTTTTGCCGCCTTTTGTACAGCGGACCACCGGCGCGCTGCTTATCGTACTGAGCGCGGTTTTGGCCTGTGTCATCGGTGTGGCGCTCAGGCAAACCTTTTGGGCGGGATATGATTCAATCACCATGATCTCCATTGCAACCTATACCTTCGGCAAGGCAGGTATGGCAGTGGGCAGTGCGGTTGGGCGTCGAAATACATCTTCCGCTCTGGACCGCATGCTCTGCCGGCTGAGCTTTGCGGAAATCGCAGCCTCTGTTTTCACCTTGCAGCAATCGATGTTGGCAACTTTCGGCTCTCTGGAAAGCGCACGTCAGCACCTCATGAATCGACTGACCGGTACAGGTGTGTGTCTGTTTGTATTGGGGCTGGGAATTCTGACTATTTTTAATTCAAGAAAGGAAAAGAACGATGGCAAAATCAAAATTGGTAAAAGCAAACGAAAAAATTGCAGAGAAAGTGACCGCTGCCTTTGAAAAAATGGAAGGCACCGTAGTAGACGGTTACACAAAAGTGGAAGACGCCTTTGTGGACCGCTACCTGACCAAAGAAGGCGAGACGGTTGCGCAGGCAAAAGAGCGCTTAAAACGGGAACAACCCTGAACGTGAAAAGGCGAACGCCCAAACGGCGTTCGCCTTTTTCTTAAAACAGGGACATAGACTGTCTCTTTTTTGCCGTCCAAGCCAAATGCCCGCTGTATGTCCTGTCGCAAGAGGTGTTCCTGTGGTATTCTGAACGGGAAGGGAGGCAAACGGATATGGATTCCATGAAAACAGGTGCGTTCATCAAAGCGCTTCGGCGGGAAAAGGGCTTGACGCAGGAACAACTGGCAGAGATTTTCAGCGTATCCCGCAGAACCGTTTCCCGCTGGGAAACCGGCAGCAACCTGCCGGATTTGGACATTCTGATGGAGATGGCAGATTTTTTCAAGGTGGATCTGCGGGAATTATTGAACGGAGAAAGGCAGGCGGACAAAATGGAAAAAGAATTGGAAGAGACCGTTTTGAAAGTGGCCGACTACAGCAATGAAGAAAAGCGCAAGTGGAACCGGCGGCTGCATCTGCTGTTTTGGGCCGGGTTTGCCGCGGCCGGGCTGCATGCCGTTCTGGACTTTGCAGGTTATGGAGACGGTCCTCTGGGCAGCTTCTGCCAGGGATTCGCCTTTGGCATGCTGTTGATAGGCATTTTACTGACCAGCCGGTACGGCGCTAAAATCCGCGCGTTCAAGCAGCGGCTTTTGCGCCGGGAGAACGTGGGTGCGTCTGCGCTCCGCTGAGCGCAGCGATACGCTTTCAGAAAGGCGGCAGTCCGTCGATCGGGACGGTTGCTGCCTTTCCCGTTGAGCTCTGCGGTTTTGCGACCCGGGTCGGCAGCCATTGTAAAACCTTTTTCCGATGTGCTACAATGATACGGAAGCATGCGAAAAAAATGCGGATGCCGTCTTATCGGCAGACGCGGTACGGGAGGTCGTTTTATGAGCGGAATCGTTTACAAGAACTCGGACGGCTTGAGCGTTCTGAAAGATGTCAGCGAAATCCCCTTTGACCTCATTTATCTTGACGCGCCCCAAAACACGGGCGGACAGGGCTGGAACTTCCGCCATGACGAAGGGGATTCTTTTGAGCAGTATAAAGGCTATATGACGGCATTGCTTCAGGCATGTGTCAACGCCCTCAAGGAAAACGGCGTGCTCTGCTTTGAATGCCCGATTGTAGAGGATTCCGGGATCAACTTTCGGATGGCACTGGAATATTGCTTTGCACGGATAGAGCATGTGCTTTTGGAAATGCGGCCTGTTCCGCGGATGTTCGCGCAGGATAGCAGTCGGATCCTCTATTTTTGCAGCAAACAGAAAGACTTTGAGCTTCCGGTTCTCTGGGAACTGCCTGACGAGGAGCGTTTTCGGGAGCGAGATGCCCGAGGCGCTTATGCTCTTACCCCGCTGGACAGACCCGGTCCCGTTCGGCCGGCCTATGCCTTCGAATGGCACGGTCTGCGGCCTAAGCATTCCTGGTGCTGCTCCAAAGAAAATCTGGACGACCTCTATGCGGATGACCGCATCGTCCTTCGGAATGGAACCGCCTACCGGAAGCGGTACCGCCAGGAACACCCGGTGCCGATCACATCTCCCTGGCCGGGCATCACTATGGACCCCGCTGGAAGAAAAGGGGCCGACTGTCCGCAATACATTGATCGCGTTCTTCGGATGTTTGCCGGATCTGGCAGCCGCGTTCTATGCCTTTATGATGACTGCGCCCGCTTTGCGCTGGCCTGCGATCAGCGCGGTCTTGACTGGGTGTCCCTGTATCTGCCCCGGGACAGCGCCTTTAATAAATTTTCCTATCTTCCAAAAGAACATTATGTGTTGAAGGAACTGCCGCGCATTGACCGCGAGCACTATCACACCGACATTCCCGCGAGTGTTTCAGACGTGAAAGATTTGCAGCAGAAAGCCCGCCGCATGATGAGCGCCATCCAATCGATTCAGGCCACTCTAAACATTGAGACCAATCACGAAGAGGACATCGAAGCCGTTCTGTCCGCCATCAGCACGGAGCTTGAGAAAACCTGCCACAGCCAGATCACCGAAGAGGCCGTCGACCAGGCCAAGCGTTGGATCGATCCATTCTGGGACAAGCTGGAAAAGGAGTCACAGATTTTTCTTCCCACCGGCGTTGTTCTTGAAACAGTGTTCGCGGATTTGAGCGATGTGGAAAAGTCTCTTTACATTCTCGAGTATTGCAAAACTCTGGAGAAGGAGCTTTTGAACAAGCTCTTCAAAATGTATATCCGGGATTTGTACCGTCGCAGGGTCCACGTGCGCTTGGCTTTTGCGGAGGATTTTAAAGACCGGACCACCAAGCCTTTTGCGCAGTTTGTGGGCAACTCCATTCGGGATATGGAACACCCGGACAACTGGAAGTTTGAAATGGGCAAGATGATTTATACCTTGGAAAACGTGCTGGAAAGAGAGGTTCGCTCTCCCCTTTACGATGATTTTCGAGATTTTCTTCCCCGTGTTCTGGAGAATCCCTTCTTCCGGGCAGAATTTATGGCGGATATGGAAAAGGTGCGGGATCTTCGCAACGATTCCGCCCATCACATCATCCGTGATACGGACCGGATCACAACCAACAAAGCTATCATTCGCTCCAAGCTGCTCACACTTCTTAAATACTATAAGTAATGCCGCGATCTGCCTGTCCTGCGCTGCGCATTCGGACCGCTGCACGAGGCGGCCAAAACCAGAAAGAGAAGAAAGGAACTCAAAAACATGATTCGGATTTTATTTATGTGCCACGGCAACATTTGCCGGTCGCCTATGGCGGAATTTGTAATGCGCGAGCTGGTGCGGCGCAAAGGGCTGTCGGACAAGATTGAAACCGCCAGCGCCGCTTTGCATCGGGATGTGCTGGGCTGGCCGCCCCATCGGGGCACTCAGGAAAAGCTGGCCGAAATCGGCGTTTTCACCGAAGGAAAAACCGCTGTGCTGGCCCGTCGGGAGGATTACGACCGGTACGATTACCTGATTGGCATGGACGAGGAAAACCGCGAGGACATGCGCCGCCTGTTCGGGCCGGACCCGGCGGGAAAGCTGCATCTTTTGCTGGACTTCACCGATCATCCCCGGGATGTGGCCGACCCCTGGTATACCCACGATTTTGATGTGACCTGGCAGGATGTAAACGAAGGTTGTGAAGCGCTGCTGGAGCACATTCTGGCGCACAACACCTTTTAAAAAAGGATTTCATTATGAAAAACATTTTGAAGTTTCTGTGCGGACGGATTTTCATCACCGGCATTCTGTTGCTGGTGCAGCTGGGCTGGTTTGCCTTCTTTTTGATGAAACTGACCCGGTATTCCGTATTCCTCAGCGGCTTTTTCGGCGTGCTGAGCATTCTGATTGTACTGTATCTGATCGGAAGTGATGACAATCCGGCTTACAAGATCGGCTGGATCATTCTCATCATGGCTCTACCGCTTTTGGGCGGACTTTTGTACCTCCTGTTCGGGAACAAGCGGCCTTCCCGGCCCTTGAAGCGGCAGCTGGTGCCTGCTCAGAAGGCGCTGTCCCCCACACTGGCGCAGAACCCGGCGGTACTGGACGCCATCGGAAAAACCGATACCCGCGCCGAAGGACTGAGCCGTTATCTTCAAGCCACGGGCGGATGGCCCGTGCACACCGATTCCGATGTGAAATATTATCCTGTGGGCGAGGCCATGTACGCGGACATGCTGAAAGCCCTGGAGAGCGCCCGACACTTCATTTTCCTGGAGTATTTCATCATCCAGAAGGGCAAAATGTGGGACGCTATGCTGGAGATTCTGACCCGCAAGGCCGCCGAAGGCGTGGACGTGCGCCTGATTTTTGACGACATGGGCAGTCTGTTTCTTCTGCCCCAAAGTTTTCCCAAAGACATGGAGCGCCGGGGCATCCGGTGCATTCCGTTCAACCCCTTTGTGCCGGTGCTGTCTTTGATGATGAACAACCGGGACCACCGCAAGATTCTGGTGGTGGACGGTCACACCGCCTTCAACGGCGGCATCAACCTGTCCGATGAATACATCAACGAGACCCATCCCCACGGCCATTGGAAGGACACAGGCGTGCGGGTGCAGGGCCCGGCGGTGTGGAATTTCACCGCTATGTTTCTGAGCATGTGGCACGCTTTCCGCAGAGAGGACGCCGGCGAGGATGTGACCCGCTTTTATCCGCAGGTCCATCACCCCGAACCTTTTACGGGGACCGGATTTGTGCAGCCCTTCAGCGATTCTCCTTTGGACGGCGAAGCCCTGGCCGAGACCGTTTACATTGACATTCTGTCCCAAGCCAAGCGCTATGTGTACATCTTCACCCCGTATCTGATCATCGACGATCTGATGAAGGAAGCTTTGTGCGCCGCGGCCAAGCGGGGTGTGGATGTGCGCCTGGTAACCCCCGGCGTTCCGGACAAAAAAATTGTGTACCGGCTGACCCGGTCCCACTACATGCCTCTTTTGAAGGCGGGCGTGCGCATTTACGAGTACACTCCCGGCTTCATCCACGCGAAAAGCTATGTGGCGGATGACGAGATGGCGGTGATCGGCACCATCAACATGGATTACCGCAGCCTGTATCTGCATTTTGAGTGCGGCACCTATCTGTACCGCTGCCCGGCGGTGCTGGATTTGAAGGCCGACGCGCTGGACACCCTGGCCAAAAGCCAGGAGGTGCGGCTGAGCCGCATTCACCACACGGCGGTGGGCGCTCTGCTGGACGCAGTGCTGCGCCTGCTGGCGCCGCTCATGTAAAAAAGAACCCCGGCATCTTTGCAGGATGCCGGGGTTTTCGTTTCATTCCTGTGCTCTGTCCATCTCCCGGGTGGTGATGAAATCCACACCGGTGCCCAGCACGTTCTGCAAAACGGGAGTGTGGGCTTTGACCGGCGCCTGCAGGCACACATCGTCCAGCAGGGCCATGGCCGCGAACACGGCTTCTTTGGGAATGGGGGCGCTGGTTTTCACCGGAATGCGACGATGCGAACCGCCCTCAATGCGCACCGTAGACGTGACCGTGCGGGTGGGTGCGGTGCACTCAGCCTTGCCGTATTCCGCCCCTCGCGGGCAGCTGTTGCCCGTGACCGCCCAGTTGTTTTCTTCGTCCACTTTCAAACGGCACCCCTTGGGGCACACAATGCAAGTCAGTTCTCTCATGCTGTTTCCTCCTGTACCCGAACCGTGAGCGGCGCACCGGGGTCCGCCTTTTCCAGCAGAACCCGGGGCAGCGTGATGCGCTCCATCTCGCCGGGGGCCATGCGGTCCCGCCGGAACCGGGCCAGCACCTGATCACCGCTGCAAACCAGCACGGTGGAAGCCCCAAAAGACCGGGTCACCCGGAAGAACACCTCGGCATTTTTCTCCACACCGCCCAAACGCAGCTGCTGCGGCACGGTATAACGCACGCCGTCTCCGTTCTGCAAATCGATCACCGGACCTGCCTCGCTGCAGCTGCCCTGCACAAAGGCCGCCGCGGCCCGGCCTGCCCACTCGCTCTCAGCGGAGACAAAGTCCACCAGATCGTGCACGTGGACCACGTTTCCGCAGGCGAACACACCGGGAATGCTGGTCTCCATGTTCTCCCAAACACGGGCGCCGCCGGTGCGGCCGTCCATCTGAGCGCCGGCCTGACGGGTCAGCTCGTTTTCGGGAATCAGTCCCACGCTAAGCAGAACGGTGTCGCAGTCAAACACCTGCTCGGTACCGGGCACAGGGTTCCGCTTTTCGTCCACCTTCGCCACCGTCACCTGCTCCACCCGGCCGTGGCCGCGAATGTCCGTGATGGTGTGGGACAGATAAAGAGGAATGTTGAAATCTTCCAGGCACTGGACGATGTTCCGCGTCAGGCCGCCCGGATGGGGCATGACCTCGACGCAGGCCAGCACCTTGGCGCCCTCCAGCGTCATGCGGCGGGCCATGATGAGGCCGATGTCACCGGAGCCCAGAATGACCACCCGGCGGCCCACCATGTAGCCCTCCATGTTCAGAAACCGCTGAGCCGCGCCCGCGGTAAACACTCCGGCACACCGGGCACCGGGCAGCGCGATGGCGCCCCGGGTGCGCTCCCGGCAGCCCATGGCCAGCACAATGCTTTGGGCGGTGTACTCACGATATCCGTCCTGTGGATTGATGCAGCGCACCGTGCGGTCCGCCGTCACTTCCAGCACCATGGTGTCCAGCTTTGCCTGCACGCCGGTGCCCTTCAGCATGTCCAGATACTTTCCCGCATACTCGGGGCCGGTCAGTTCTTCGCCGAACCGGTGCAGTCCGAACCCGTTGTGGATGCACTGATTCAGAATGCCGCCCAGCTCCTTGTCCCGCTCCAGAATCAGAATCCGGGTCAGACCGGCTTCCCAGGCGGCCTTGGCAGCGGCCAGCCCGGCGGGCCCGCCGCCCACAACGATCAGTTCATACTCCATGGAGGCCGCCTCCTTTCTTTGTCTCGCCCGTGAGCACCTGGGTGCCCGGGCCGTCCATCAGTACCTCTGTGGGGTCCACGCCCAGCTCCCGGGCCAGGATGGCCTGCACCCGTGGCCCGCAGAAACCGCCCTGACAGCGGCCCATGCCCGCGTTGCAGCGGCGCTTGACCCCGTTCACCGTGGTGGCGGGAATCACACCGTGAATGGCGGCCACAATCTCCCCTTCGGTGATGGTCTCGCACCGGCAGATGACCCGGCCATACCGGGGATCTTTCTGAATCAGGCGGTTTTTCTCCTCACCGCTCAGCTCGCGGAACACCACATGCTCCCGGCTGTCGTCAAAATCGACTTTTTCCCGGCCGGCCAGCCCTTTTCCCTGCACCAGCTTCACCGCCTCAAGACCGATGGCCGCAGCGGCCGTCAGACCCGGAGACTTGATGCCCGCCAGGCGGAAAAAGCCCGGCGCGGCGGGATTCTCCCCGATGATAAAATCGTCACTGTCCGAATTGGCCCGCAGCCCGGCGAAATTGCGGATGTTTTCTCCAAAGCGCACGCCGGGCACGCTCAGGCGCGCTTTTTCCCGCACAAAAGCAAGCCCCCGCGCCGAGCAGCTCACGTCTTCCCGGTCCTCGACCGGGTCGGCGTTGGGACCCACGATCAGATTTCCGTGTACGGTGGGCGCCACCAGCACGCCCTTGCCCTGCTCATTGGGGCACTGAAAGACCACGTGGCGCACACGGGTGCCTTCGCTTTTGTCCAAGAGCCAGTATTCGCCCCGCACGGGATGGATGGCGTAGCCCGGTTCCGCCGCAAGGCGCTCCACCTGATCGGCATGGACCCCGGCAGCGTTGAGGACGGTCTTTGTCTCAAAGGTTCCCCGGGGCGTGGTCAGCACATAACCGCCCTCCACCGGCCGGATGGCGGTGACCGGGTGCTCCAGATACAACTCCACCCCGTTTTTCACGGCCACTTCGGCCATGGCCAGGGCGTATTCCCAGGGGTTGACCACCGCGGCGGTGGGCGCGTAGAGCGCGCCTTTTACCTGTTCCGACAGCTCCGGTTCCAGCGCGCGAACCCCCTCGCCGGACAAGAGCGCCACATCCGGCACGCCATTGGCAACGCCCCGGCGGTACAGCTCTTCCAGCGTGCGGCACTCGGCGTCGGAGAAAGCCAGCACCAGACTGCCTGTGCGTCGGTAGGGCACGTTCAGCTTTTTGCAGATCTCGGCGGCCAGACGGTTTCCTTCCACGTTCAGCCGGGCCATTTGGGTGCCCGGGTGCGGATCGTACCCGGCGTGCAGAATGGCGCTGTTGGCCTTGGTGGTGGCGTTTGCCACATCGTTGCTCTGCTCCAGTACGGCAAACCGGCCCTCGTACCGGGCCAGCTGATAGGCGGCCGCCGCGCCTGTGACGCCGCAGCCGATGATAATGCAGTCGTACATACTCTTCCCTCCGTCGTTCCTGTTTAAAAGCGGTCCAGCAGGGCCGGCACCTGCTCCAGGGTGGGCACCACCGCTGCGCACAGCGCCCGCAGCGTCTCATCCGGCCGTGTCAGATCCGGCACCATCACCGGAATACACCCGGCGGCGTGCGCCGCCCGGATGCCGTTGGGACTGTCCTCCAGCACCATGCACTCGGCCGGGTCCAGCCCAAGCAGGCGGGCCGCTGCGCAGAACACGTCCGGCGCGGGCTTGGTGTGCGCCACTTCGCCCCCGCAGACAGCGGCTTTGAAAAACCCGTCCACCTGCGCTGTCCGCAGATACCGCATGGCGGTCTCCCGGCTGGTGGATGTGGCCAGTGCCGCGGGAATGCGGCGCTTTTTCAGCTCCTCCAGCAAAGTGTACAAACCCGGCTTTACCGGCATGCCGTTGGCCTCGATCCAGGCGTCGGAATATTCCAGCCTGGCCCGCCGGGTTTCGTCGTAGTCGAACTCCGGGCCGAAGGCCTGCCGCAGCTTTTCCCGGGCGGCCGGACCGGAAGAACCCCGCAGCGCCAGCAGAACGTTCTCATCCACGGCAAAGCCCAGCGTGCGGCCCGCGTGGCGCCAGGCCTCCATATCCAGCCGCTCGGTGTCAAACATCAGCCCGTCCATATCGAACAAAACGCCTTTGACCATGGTTCCTCCTCAGCGCCGAAGGCGCAGAATCTTTTGCCAGACATCCTCGTCCACAGGAACACCCAGCTGCTGGTTTTCCCGCCGGATGGCCGCGCAGCGGCTGCCGGGCATGCGGGGCGGATGGTTCGGATCTTCGGGTGCGGCGCTCTCCACCGACTGCCGCACCAGCTCCACCAGACGGTCGGTATCATCGCCCAGGGCCGACGGGTCAAAGGCCAGCATCACCTGGGACACGCCGGTTTCGTCGCCCTTCTCCGTGGCTGTTTCCACAGCGGTCTTGCCGCCGGAAAGGGCGGCAGCCACCAGATCCAGCATGATGGACAGGCCGCTGCCCTTCCAATACCCCATGGGCAGGATGCGGCGGGTCTTTTCCACCGCGGCCGGGTCCGTGGTCAGCTGTCCCTCTTCGTCCCAGCCGCCGGGCACGGGAAGCTGCTCGCCCCGCCGGCGGGTGGTCTCCAGCCTGCCGTAGGAAAACTGACTCATGGCGCAGTCGAACACCACATGGTCCCCGTCTGTCCGGGGCACGGCGATCACCAGCGGATTGTTGCCCAGCACCACGTCGGTGCTGCCCCAGGCGGGCATGTTGGGCATGGTGTTGGTCCAGCAGATGCCAATGCAGCCACGCCGGGCCGCCTGCCAGCCGTAAGCGCCGGCCCGCATCCAGTGGTTGGTGTTCTGCAGCGCCACCAGGCCCATGCCGCTCTCCAGCGCCAGATCGCAGGCCCGGTCCATGGCCAGCCGGGCATTTACATTGCCCAGGCCCCGGCGCCCGTCCCACCGCTCCATACTGCCCGCGCGGGAAAGGCACACCGGGCGGGCGGCAGGGTCCACCAGTCCCCGGTCAATGCAGTCGATGAGCACGGCGAAACGGTTCACCCCATGACTGTACACGCCGTCCAGGCTGGAATCGGTAAAGTTTTGGGCCGCCCAGGCGGCGTTTTCCGCCGTGGCACCCCGCTGCAGAAGAATTTTTTCAAAGGTGTCGTACAGAGTCCCTGCGGGAATGCGCATGGCTCACCCCTCCTCTCAGGTGCTCTGGCCCAGAGCCAGCTGAGGCTGCACCACCACGCTGGCCGGGTCCGCCTGGCCGCCGATCAGGCTTTCCAAAAGCTGCACGCTCATAAGCCCCACCATCTCCGGCTTGTTGTCCACGCTGGTCAGCTCCGGTTCACAGATGTGGGCGTACTCGGAGTTGTTATAACCCGTGACGGCCACCTGTTCGGGAACGCGCACCCCGGCCCGCAGAAGGCCTTTCAGCACGCCGGCAGCGGTCAAATCTTCGCCGCAGACAAGCGCTGTGACGTTTTTCATTTTCAAAAAGGCCTGGGCTGCCGCCAACCCGCCCGTCAGGGTGGGTTCGGTCTCCAGCACGCGGGGTTCCAGACCCCGCCGTCCCATGGCCGCCAGATAGCCCTCGTACTTGCGCTGGGCGCTCTCGGTATTCCGGTCCCGCACATACACAATGCCCTCGTGCCCTTTTTCGGCCAGATGGTCCACGGCCATGCCGATTCCCATGTGGTCGTCCACCAGAACGGAATAGGAATTGGGCAGTTTCAGCCGGCCGTTGGCCACCACGGTGGGGGTGCGCGCCAGCAGTTTTTTCAGCCGGCTTTCGGTGTTCAGCGCGCTGTGGGCCGACCCCACCAGAATCACCCCGTCCACCTGTTTTTCCGTGACCGTGTCCAGGTAGCGCATACCGGCTTCCTTGGCTTCGCCGGTGTTGCACATAAGCACGTTGTAGCCCCGGCGGCTGCACTCGTGCTCGATGGCATAAGCGGTGCGGGCATAGTGCGGCACCCGCACATCCACCGTGAGCACCGCCACGGTTTTCATGCTTTTGGCCACCAGGCCCCGGGCAATGGCGCTGGGCACATAGCTGTTGCGGTTCAGCACCGCCTCCACTTTCTGCCGGGTGGCGGCGCTGACGTTGTCCTTTCCGTTCAGCACCCGGGATACGGTGGTGATGGAGACGCCGGCCTCCCGCGCAATGTCGTAAATATTCATACAGGGAACCCCCTTGGGAAGTATGAAAGCAAACTGAAAGGGCTTTCATCCTCACTATATCGAAAAGGCCCCGGCCTGTCAACGCCGGGGCGGGTGTTTTCCGATTTTGGGCAAAAAAAACAATGTGTCCCTGTCTTTTTCTCCTGTGCGCGCGTACAATGAAAGAAAGGAAAAAAGGAGGTTCGTATATGACGATGGATCACGACGGCATGCGCGCCTACGCCCTCACGCTGGCGCACCGGGCAGTAAAAGACATCCGCAGGGACGGCTTCCGCCAGCTGCGGGGCTATGTGGACATGGGGGCAATTTTGGCCCGCAGCCCGGGGCAGAAACTGTTTTTTTCCACCGCGCAGCGCCTGCTGGCCAAGGCGGACAGCGCCTATTATCCTCTGGTGCAGCGCCTGCTGGAGGAAGTGGAGGAAGGCCAGCTGTGCACTCTGGCGGTCAATGTGGGCACCGAAGCCCTGGCCGCGGGCGTTGTGGAACTTCGCCGCCAGGCCCAGGCCGGAAACACCCCCGCCTGGCTGGTGCGCACCCGGCTGGAAAATGCCGCACAGGCAAGCGCTTTTCACCATCAGGTCCTGGCGGCCCAGAAACAGGGCACCCGCCTGTTCTGTGCGGACTGCGACACATCCGAAGCGGCGCAGACGCTGCTGCGGCACACATCCTTTGACTGCCGGGAGAGCGTTTTCTTTCTGCGACTGGCGCCCCGCACACTGGACGCCGAACTTCTGCGGGCGCTGCGGGCGGCGGAGAACGCCGTGCCCCTTTTGATGGTGCCCGAAAACGGAACGCCGGAGGACTGCCTGCAGGACGCCGAACTGCTCAAAAAAGAAAAATTGTGCTACGGACTGTTTTACCGCCTGCCCGGCGGGGCAAAACTGGACACAGAGGCCGTGCGGCGGCTGGCTGCCGTCACCCGGCTGTGCGTGGTGTGGGCCGGCGGTGACAAAGCCGATGAAAAAGCCCTGCAAAAAACAATCAGCGCCCAGCGCAAAGCACCGGACGCTCCGATTTTACTGATAGACTGGACTTCGGACAGCCGCGCTGTGGAAAAATACGTGTCCGCAGGCACGGTACGGCTGGTTCAGCCGGAAGATCCATGTAAATAAGCTTCCAGCATCTCCCCGGATAAAATGCGGGCCAAACACTTTTCATAGCGCTCGGCGTCCTCTTCCCGCATTCCCCTGGAACACCAGCGCTCCAGCAGTCCCACAATGGTCGCGGCAAAAAATTCCCCGGCAAACGCCACGTCCTCGGGGGCCAGACTGCTGTCCGCGCTTTTCAGGTGCTGCTGCACCACACCGCTGAAGGTGTCGAACAGATATTCCCGCAGAGAATTTTGCCCCGTGTAGGCCAGGGCGTTGCGGTAAAAGGCACGATTTTCTTCAAAATACCGGCAGAGACCCCGTAGAATATCCTGCCAGTTGTCCCGGGTGGGCGCCTTGGCAAGAAACGCGGCGCTCTCGGTGCGGAAAATCCAGTTCACAAGATCGTATTTATCCTGAAAATGATAGTAAAAGGTGTTGCGGCTCATGCCGCTGTGGGCCGCAATATCCCCCACGGAAATCTCTTCCAAGGGCTTATGGGCCAGCAGCTGTTTCATGCTCTGCACGAAGCACTGCTTTGTCTGCTGGGACGAAGGCATGATACCACCTCTTTTTCTGCGATTTAGCAACAGTATATCTGTTTTTTCATCACTTTTCAATCGGAGGAGACTTATGCGGATTCTCATGATCGGCGCAGACGCACCCGGTCTGGGTGCGGCCGACGCCCTTCGCGCCCGGCTTCGGCTGGAGTTCATCACGGGGCAGGTACTCCCCTTTTCCGCCTTCTGCCCCGAGCACACTCTGCCGCTTTTTTCTGCACGGCAGGCAGCGGACGCACTGGAGCGCCAGGTACTGAAGGGTCGCTGGGACGCTGTGGTGGCGGCCCATCCCCTGCCTGCTTTGGCACTGACCCGGCTGCAGCGCGCCGGGCGGCTGGCGGTGCCTGTGCTGGGGCTGGTGGCCGGCTATGCCCTTGACCCCCGCTGGGCCCGCACCGGATGCAGCGCCTGTGCGCTGGGACATGGGGAACTGCTGGCCCCGGCGGCGGCGCTGGGGCTTCCACCGGAAAAACTTTGCGTCACGGGCGTTCCTGTATACCGCGGCCCCGGTCTGGACCGGGCCGAAGCCCGGGCTGCTCTGGGTGTTCCCCGGGGCGGTGCGCTGGTGTTGGCGCCGGACGGGTGCCGTGAACAGATCGACGCACTGCTTCATCTGCCGGATTTCCACCCCTGGGTAGCCGTGCCCTGTACAGACGATGGGCGCCGCGCCCGGCTGGAGCGGCACTATGCCCGACAGCCCCGGGTTCTGGTGCGGAACGCCCGGTTTCCGCTGGAACTATGGTTGGGCGGATGCAACGCCCTGTTTGCCCGTCCCGACGATTTGCTGCTGGCCCGCGCCGCAACCCGTCAGGTGCCGCTTGTGCTGCTGGGCAGCACGCCGGGCGCGGAGCTGTTTGAGCGCAACGGCATGGCTCTGTGCGTGCACGAGGCCGGGGCGGGCGCCCGGGCAGTGCGCCTTTTGTGCCAGAACACCGCCCGGGCCGACGCCATGCGCCGGGCACAGCAGGCGCAGACGTACCCTGACGCCGCCGGGTCGGTATACCGAATGCTTTTACAGCTGGTTCAGCGCTGAAAAAAGCAGTTTTCCTCTTTGCTTTGGCTGCAAAGTTTGCTATACTGTTTTCAACGCATTTTTTTGAAAAAGGGGCTGTGTTCCTTTGTTGATTTCAGTATTTTCATCCAGCCGCAAGGCCTGGCGGCAGGGCATTTTTGCTGCGGTTGCAGTGGGAATTCTTTGCTGTGCCTTTCTGATTTGGAAGCACGGCCTTTCCCCGATGGTCCTGCTGGGACTTGTGCCTGCGGCAGCACTGGTTGGCTTTGCCCGCTTGCGTGCCATGATGACGGCGCAGGAAGAGCATCTCCGTCTTTTGGCCATCTTGTACAACGATTTGGAGCCGCAACGCTTTATTGAGCAGTATGAACCCATCTGCAGCAAAAAAATGTCCGAGGAGTGCCAGCGTGCAACGGCAGCCCATCTGGCCAACGGCTACGCCTACGGGGGCGACTCTCCCAAGGCGTTGGAGCTGATTTCCTCGCTTCCCATGCCCCAGGGCAAAAAAGAACTGGGCACCCGGCTGCTGATTGCCGGCAACCGCTGCACGTACCATCTGCTGGCGCAGGATGCGGCGGCAGCCCGTGAGGAGCATGCGGAGATGGTGCGTTTGCTGGAGCAGGCAAAAGCGGAAAAATGCAAAATCAGCCCCAATTACGAACGCACCCGCCGAATGAATGAAGTGCAGCTGAATCTGCTGGAAAACAAGCCGGTAGATGTGAGCATTTTGCGGGAAGAACTGGCGGCCCGTTCCAACCAGCTGCACAAGGCGCTGTGCCGGTATCTGCTGGCCTGGAGCTATGCCCAGGCGGGCAAGCGCACCGAAGCCCGGGGCGTGCTGAAAGAAGTACTCAGCCTGAAAGGCAGCGTGATTCTTTTGCAGCGGGCCCGGGAGCTGGACGAACGCCTGAAGGCAGAAAAATGAATTTGACCGCTTTGGCCGGACCGCTGTCCGGCCAGAGCATTTTTTATGAAAGGGGGAAGCGGCATGGACTGGCCGGAACAAGTCAAGCATCTGCTGGCAAAACTGGAAGATGCAGGTTTTGAAGCCTGGGCCGTGGGCGGCTGTGTGCGGGACAGTCTTTTGGGCCGCGCCCCGTATGACTGGGATATTTGTACAAACGCCCTGCCCGCGCAGATCCGGCAGGTATTCTGCGGACAGAAAACAGTGCTGACCGGTGAAAAACACGGTACCATCGGTGTGGTGATGGACGGCAGTGTGTATGAAATCACCACGTACCGTACCGACGGAACTTACCGGGACAACCGCCATCCCGACGGCGTGCGTTTTGTGGCGAGACTGGAAGAGGATCTGGCCCGGCGGGACTTCACGGTGAATGCCATGGCCTGCCACCCTGTGCGCGGTCTGGCAGATCCCTTTGGCGGCCGGGCGGACCTGACAGACCGTCGCATCCGGTGTGTGGGTGACGCCGAAATCCGCTTTCGAGAAGATGCTCTGCGCATTCTTCGGGGACTTCGCTTTGCCGCGCAGCTGGATTTTTCCATAGACGAAACCACCCGGGCCGCTATGCTGGCCTGCCGTGACCGGCTGAAATGCGTTTCGGCAGAGCGCCTTTACGGGGAATTGACGCGGCTTTTGTGCGGGTCGGCCGCCGGGCGGGTATTGGCTGAAAACGGAGAAATCCTGCTTTCCATTTTGCCGGAGCTGGGCCCCTGCATGGGGCTTGAGCAGCGCAGCGTGCACCATGACAAAGATGTTTACCGCCACATGGCCGCGGCCGTAGACGCCGCATCTCAGGACCCGGATGTTCGCTGGGCCGCCTTTCTGCACGATGTGGGAAAGCCGGACTGCTTTTCCCTGGACGGGGATGGCGTCGGCCATTTCTACGGGCACAATGAGCGCGGTGCTCAGCTGGCACGGGAGATTCTCACCCGGCTGCGCGCGCCCCGGGCCCGCATGGAACGAGTGGCACAGCTGGTGAGCCTGCACGATGCGGCTCTGCCTGTGACCGCACCGGGGGTGCGGCGCTGGCTGCGGCGGATGGGAGAATCCGCGCTCCTGCAGCTGGCAGCCCTGCGCCGGGCAGATCTGACCGCCCACGCTCCCACGCCCCGGGTACAGGCCCGTCGCGCACAGCTGGATGCCTTTGTGCACGCCGTGCGTTTCCAGGCGGCCGAGGCCTGCTACCGGCTGGATATGCTGGCGGTAAACGGCAAGGATGTCATCCGGGTGGGGCACGTGTGCGGCCCGGATGTAGGGCGCATTCTGAACGCCCTGCTGGACAGTGTAATCGAGGGGGAGCTGCCCAACGAACGGACTGCTTTGCTGGACCGTGCCGTCTATCTTGCTCATCTTTTATAATCGGATTGACTTTCCCCGCCGCTGTGCTATACTGGCATATTGTAATTGAAGCGGAAGGAGGATTTTTCATGGCCGTATCCACAGAGAACCGCATCATCAGCGGCGTCATTTGGAAACAGCTTCTGATCTTCTTTTTTCCCATTCTTCTGGGAACGTTTTTTCAACAACTTTACAACACCTTTGACGCCATCATTGTGGGACAATTCGTGGGAAAAGCCGCTTTGGCGGCGGTGGGCGGAGCCACAGGCAACCTGGTAAACATTGTGGTCAACCTGTTTGTGGGCGTGGCATCCGGCACCACGGTGGTCATTGCGCAAAGCGTGGGTGCCTCGGATGTGCAGACCGTGCAGAAAACCGTGCATGCCTCGGCAGCCATGGCAATCTGGGGCGGCCTTGCCTTTACAGTGGTGGGCGCGCTTGCAGCCCGGCCTGCTCTGATTGCCATGGGTACTCCCGAAGACGTGATGGACTTCGCCGTGACCTATCTGAGCGTGTATTTTTTCGGCTCCATCCCCTCCTTTTTCTACAATGTAGGCGCGGGCATTCTGCGCGCCGTAGGCGACACCAAACGCCCGCTGTACTTTTTGATTGCCGCCTGTCTGACCAACATTGTGCTGGATGTGCTGTTTGTAGCCGTGCTGGGCATGGGGGTGCTGGGCGCAGCCCTGGCTACGGTGCTCAGCCAGTGGATGAGTGCGGCGCTGATTTTTCTGGTGCTGACCCGCACCAGCCGGATTTATCACTTGAACCCGGCCCACATCCGCTTTTCGGCAAACGCGCTGAAAGCCGTGCTGGTCGTGGGTGTTCCCGCGGCGCTGCAATCCAACATGTACTCCATCTCCAACGTGATCGTGCAGAGCTGCATCAACTCCTTCGGCACGGACACCGTGGCCGCCTGGACCTCGTTTTCCAAAGTAGACGGCTTTTTCTGGATGGTCTGCGGCGCTTACGGCATCGCCATTACCACCTTTGCCGGGCAGAACTTCGGGGCCGGAAGGTATGACCGGGTGCGCAAAAGCGTGCGCGTATGCCTTGGCATGTGCGCGGGTACCGCGGTTGGCATGAGCGTTTTGATGGTGTCCTGCGCAGGCTTTTTCCTGCGTATGTTCACTCAGGATTCGGCGGTGCTGGACATCGGCACACAGCTGATCTATCACATGATGCCTTTCTACGTGACGTACGTGTGCATCGAAATTCTGTCCGGCGCGATCCGCGGCTGCGGACAGGCCCTGGTGCCCATGATTCTCACCGGCTGCGGCGTTTGCCTGATGCGCGTGATCTGGATTTTCACCGTGGTGCCGCTGCACCGGGACGTTCTCACCGTAGTGGCCAGCTATCCCATCAGCTGGACGCTGACCAGCATTTGCTTTTTGGCGTATTACGCACGGGGAAAATTTTTACCCAAAACGCCCAAAGCATCTTAAAATTCGCTTTTTAAATTGAATATTCCAGTTTTGGTTCGAGAGAGGCGCGGTTCTCATGAGTATCGTGGCAGATGGTCCGGGTGACCGCCACGGGAAAGGGAGCGCCGCCGAAAGTACAGGCAGACCCGACGGCCTGTGCCTTGGGTCGCCGCAAAGGGAATTGTGGAGCGCTGTCACCGCTTGCACTTACGCTGCACCATATGCCGTGACCCGTGCACGCCCTTTGGGGCGCGCGGGCACGGCTTTTTGTTTTGTACGGACAAATGTCCGCAAAAAAGAAAGCGGGCTTTTTGCCCGCACATTTTTGGAAAGGGGTTTTCTCTCATCATGTCCCGAAGAAAACAAGTTCTCCTGGCGCTTGCGGCGGTTGCGGCCTTCGCCATCCTGTTTGCCATGCCGGCCTTTGCCGAGGACGCGGCAGCGCAGGAAGTTCCCACACTGTATGCTACCTTCTGGTCTCTGTTACCCCCGGTGGTTGCCATCGGTCTGGCGCTGATCACCAAAGAGGTGTACTCCTCCCTGTTCATCGGCATTGTGGTGGGCGCGGTTCTGTACTCCGGCTTTTCCTTTGAGGGAACCATGAACCACGTGCTGTCCGGCGGCATTATCTCCGTTCTGTCCGACGGGTACAACGTGGGCATTCTGGTGTTCCTGGTCATTTTGGGCGCCATGGTCGCCCTGATGAACAAGGCCGGCGGCTCTGCCGCTTTCGGTCAGTGGGCCTCCAAGCACATCAAAACCCGGGCAGGTGCACAGCTGGCCACCGTTGCGCTGGGCGTGCTGATCTTCATTGACGACTATTTCAACTGTCTGACCGTGGGCAGCGTCATGCGCCCTGTGACGGACCGTCACAACATCTCCCGCGCAAAACTGGCTTACATCATTGACTCCACGGCCGCGCCCGTCTGCATCATCGCCCCCATCTCCTCCTGGGCGGCGGCGGTCACCGGCTTTGTGGAAGGGGAAGACGGTCTGTCCATCTTCATCCGGGCCATCCCCTACAACTTTTACGCACTGCTGACCATTGCCATGCTGGTGATTCTCTCTCTGGGCAACATTGATTACGGTCCCATGGCAAAATTTGAGAAAAACGCTTTGAACGGCGATTTGTTCAGCGGCAAAAACCCCTACGCAGGTTCTTCGGATGCGGTTTCCGACGCCCCCGGCACGGTGATGGATCTGCTGATCCCCATTCTCTCGCTGATCGTGTGCTGCGTCATCGGCATGATTTACAGCGGCGGCTTCTTCAGCGGCGTGGACTTTGTGACCGCCTTCTCCGGTTCCGATGCATCGGTGGGTCTGGCCCTGGGCAGCTTCTTTGGCCTGGTGATCACCGTGATTTTGTATCTGGTGCGCCGCATTCTCACCTTCAAGCAGTGCATGGACTGCCTGCCCGAAGGCTTCAAGGCCATGGTTCCCGCCATTCTGATTCTGACCTTTGCCTGGACGCTGAAAGCCATGACCGACAGCCTGGGCGCGGACGTGTTCGTGGCCGAGCTGGTGAAAAGCTCCGCCGAAGGGCTGATGAGCCTGCTGCCTGCCATCATCTTCGTGGTGGGCTGCCTGCTGGCGTTTGCCACCGGCACTTCCTGGGGCACCTTCGGCATTCTGATTCCCATTGTGGTGCATGTGTTTGAAGCGTCCGACCCCGAGCTGATGATCATCTCCATTTCCGCCTGCATGGCGGGTGCGGTGTGCGGCGACCACTGCTCGCCCATCTCCGACACCACCATCATGGCGTCGGCCGGTGCTCAGTGCGACCACGTGAACCACGTGTCCACTCAGCTGCCCTACGCCGTCAGTGTGGCTGTGATCAGCTTTGTGTGCTATCTGGTGGCGGGCTTCGTGCGCTCGGCCTGGATCACGCTTCCCGTGGGTCTGGTTCTGCTGGCAGGCATGCTGTTTGTCATGAAAACCATTACCAAAGAAAAAACGGCTGTTTAAAAAAAGAGGCCCCGAAAGGGGCCTCTTTTTTATTCGTCAAGGTGAATTATACTATCAAGTGCAACAGTTTGTGAAATAAAAAGAGTTCATACAAC
>ERZ894220.189-NODE-189-length-72425-cov-14.1021_pt1 | contig 72425 bp, 64 predicted proteins | sample MGYA00380292_ERZ894220 | MGnify/ENA primary metagenome ERZ894220 (study PRJEB32331, sample SAMN06328446) | human gut metagenome | biome: human gut microbiome; feature: stool | host: Homo sapiens | collected 2014-12-05 ... | reverse complement strand
TGCAAAGATCAATACTTAAGAATTATTCAACAAGACGTCATTTTTGGACGCTTACGTAATAGGGACAAAAAACGATGACCCAATCCATCAAGACAAGAAAAAGTTTTACATTAAATATAATATTTATTTAAGAGAATATTTTCTCAATAACATTTCATACAAACTTATATACTTTTCCCCTTGTATTTCTTCTGTAAAATTAGTTTCATAACGTTTATAAGCATTCTCACCCATTAAAAGACATGTTTCCATATTATCAAACATATAATTCATCTTTTCTGCCAATAACAATTCATCATTTGGAGGAATCACAAAACCTGTATAATTATCTTTATTGACAAAACTTGTACCAGTACCAAGTTCTGTTGAAATCATTGCCTTATGGTAATAACTTGCTTCCAGTAATACTTGTCCAAAACATTCTCCCCTTGTATTTGAAGGTAAAACAAAAAAAAGACATCTTTTCAACAAATATCCAATATTATCATCAGACTGATATCCCAATAAATAAACATTTTTTATACTCTCATTTTTAATTCGTTTTTCCAAATGGCTCATTCTAGGTCCTTTTCCAACAATAATAATGTTTTTGCTAACTCGCTTTGCTGCATCCAACAAAACATCAAGCCCTTTATAAGAACGTAATACTCCAACAAAAAGAGCAAAATCCCCATAAGAATCGACTTGCATTCTAAAATTGTTATCAACCTCTTGAAGATTACAAAAACGACTCTGATCCAACCATAAATTTATCGGATAGATCTTTTCACCCAACCCGTTAAAAAAAAGAGTTGACTCTGCCAAATTTTTACTTGTCGGAACAATCGCATCAACTTTTTTCAACAAACTTTTATAAAAAGGAGAATAACATTTGACACACAAATCTCGACCAATAATCGGAGCATGAAAAGTCAATATACAAGGCTTATTAACCACATTAAATAGCGTTAGTAGTTCAGCAAATGGATATGGACTATGTATTTGAAGAATATCTGTTTCTGCTATGATTTTTTTAAAATCCCTCCATAAGTTAAGACTTATGGGCATTGTTGATATCCCAAAAGTTTTAGAATAAGAAACACACTCAATCCCATCCAATCTTTGACGATTAGGGTATTGAGATATTGACACAACTCTCACATCATATCCTTTAGAAACTGCATATTTTCCTATCTGTCGGATTGCTTCTTCCAAACCACCTTGTGTGTCTGGAAAATAAGTTTTAAACAAGTGTGTAACAACAGCCATTTTAATCTTTCTAGTTAAAACTCATATCATATAAACCCATAGTCCCATAATCATTCATATTCTTTATCCTATATAACCCAACTTTCTCAATAATTCCACAATACGTGTAGCTGATGACTTCCACGAGTAATTTTTCAATACTTCCGACACTTTAGACATTAATTCAATTCTTATACGTTCATCCAAGATTCTTTGTAATCCATCTGCTATAGACTCCGTATCCAAGGGATTTACATAAATCACCGAATTTCCGTATACCTCCCGAAAGACCTCAATGTCTGAAACAACGGTTGGGCATCCATTCGCCATAGCTTCCAAAGGTGGGATTCCAAAGCCTTCGTACAATGAAGGATATACAAAAGCTACAGCATTTTTATAATACTGTTGTAAATCTTCATCTGACACATATCCTAAGTAAATTACGTTATCTTGATTTTCACAAACAGAATGAACATCACGAAACACACGATCTTTTTTCCCGATTATATATAATTTCATATTAGGAAAATTTACTGATAAAAAAGCACTTATCAAACGAGGAAAATTTTTCCTAGGGTCAAGCGATGATACAGCCAAAAAATAAGGTTGGTTCAACGATAAGACAGAAGCATCTACTTTAGACTTCAAATTTGGATAAAGTGATTTAGGTACCGCATTGTATACCACTGTAATCTTTTCCTGAGAAATCTTATAATATTTTAATATCGTTTTTTTAGAGAACTCACTAACTGTCAGTATCGCTTTTGCATTTTGTACTAAAATAGGAGTTAATAATTTATAAAAATAATAATACACTTTCGAATACCATAACGGATTTTCCAAAAAAGACAAATCATGAATTGTGGCAATATGCCTTCGCATAAAAATTGGTCCTAATCCTGTAAAACTCAGCAATATAGATCCCTTAATACGACTGAACAAATAAAATGGTAAAAAAAATTGTTCCCAAATATGAGATTTCAAATATCCTATATGTACAATTTTAAACATTGACACATCATAATCTCTCTTAATATCAGATGGAGCCAAAATAATAAAATGAATGTTTAAAGAAACGAAAGCTCTGCATATTTCATAAGCAAATCTATTTACTCCAGTCGGACGCTGAGATAAAAAACGACCATTAATATATATCATAATACTTTTTTAAGAAATAAGCTAAATAAAATACCTATTCTCTGTTTATATCTGAAAAAGCGTTTTTTACGAATCATAAAAAGGGATATACACAATCCCAGCAAGTTCAAAAGTAGAAATATAAAATCTGAAAAATACAAGTATAGAATTCCATGAGTTATTAGAAAATATTTTCGCCTGCTTTCCATTATCCTTTTTTCGCGAGAGTAACTATGACTAAAACTTCTCCCTTCTAGATGAACAATTAGTGCTTGTGGTATATTATATATTTTTTGCCCTATTCTACGTATACGGAAAGATAACTCCGTATCTTCATAATACATAAAAAAAATCGGACTAAAACCTCCAACATCCTCAAATAAATTCCGACGTACCATATAATCAGCTCCTGTAACAAAAGCAACTTCCATAGGATTGTTAGTATTATTAAACATCTGATTTCCATTGTATATGAATTTCGATAATAAACGAAAAAATGCAATATCAACATCATCTAAAATTGAAGGAAAACGTATAGCATAAGAATGCACTGGGCTCATCTGCAAATCAACTAAGTTACCTCCCACCACCCCTACATCTTCATTTGCATCTAAGAAGTTCTTCAAAATAGCAATCGCATTGTTTACCAATAGAGTATCAGGATTCAAAAAAAACATATATTTTGCCTCTGCATTTGCAACCCCTAGATTATTTGCCCCTCCAAAGCCCTTGTTTACCATAGAACGTATATACTTAACATAAGGAAATTGATTCAAGATTCGCTCTGGAAAATCCGTGGAACCATTATCCACTACAATCAACTCATAACTCACCCCAATAGATTTATCAATCACTGATTGAATAGAGTTTATCACGAGGTCAGTCGTATTATAGTTCACAAATATTACAGCAACATCTACCATCTCACAATCTATTTATGAGAAAATTGCCAATGCCAATAATCTTCTCTTTTCCTCTCCTTTTGAGGATCCCAAATAGAATGATAAGGATACCATTCATGATAATTTTTTATAGTACTGTCATACTTAGAAAAGGGTGAAATAAACAATCCACTTATAGACGGAAAGGTTGCTAAGAAAAAGAATACACTCAATTTTAAAAGCTTATTTTTCTTTTGAGTACATAAAATATAGCCTGCAATATCTGCAAGAATCATTATATATATGCATATCAAGTAATTTCGGAAACGACTTGATATAGAAAAAAAGATAGACATCGTAGAGATTAGCATATATAAACACATCATAGAATCATACTTTCGAATGTCTGATATCCTTTTTCTAAAGTATGCATAAAGGCATAAAGGCAATATAAAGAATGAGCCAATCTGGTAAATCAGTAAATTTACACTAGGAAAAAAACGTTCGTCTAAAAAATATTTTTCTGTTTTTTGTAACATTCTTTCCGTAAAAGCAAGGAACAAGGCTAAATCACCTATATAATTGCTATAGAAAATACACAAAAAAACAAATCCTACCAAAATTCCTACAAAATATCTATTGAATTTCAAATTCATAAAACAAGGAATAAAAAATACAAAAAATGCAGAAGAGTGAAATAAAAATGCAGCAACCGCACACAAATAATATTTCCACCATTTTTTCTCATACAAGAATCCAAAAGAAAAAAGAAAACATGCTATAGCCAAAGACTCTCGCATAATTTCTGTAGAAAAATAAAAATATGTAATAATATAATAAAGTAACACTGCAGTATATTTCTTGAGGCAATATCTATAAAAAAACAAGAAGACTGATACATTCACAATAGACATTTGGAGTAGCTGAATCCAGAAGAAATCATCACCAATTGTTTTAGCTATTGCACATAATATTATGTAAAAAGGGTCTTCCGGAGCTGTGGAAAAATCAAAGTAAGATAACGAAAACAAATCAGGTTTCTCATCATATAACTCCATATAATTCAATGTATCAATTCCCACTCTGTATCTCAGTCCCATCATAAGGATCAGATACAGCATAATAAAGAAAAAACACACCTTATCATAGTTGCGTCCTTGCTTATTTATGTCAAAATGAACAACAAAAAATGAAATTAAAAAAAAAGTAACAATATAAATCATAAATTAAAATAAGAGAGGACGTATTCTGCTAATCTTTTTGTTGTTAAAAATTCTTTAGTATATTCTAAAAACACATTCGTATAATAAGGGATCAAACGTGAATTAAAATCACCCTTCTCAAACAAACGATTTGTCTCCATAATCAATTTCTTGGGAAAAGAAAGCATCGTAGTAGAAGGACATTTCTCCAACATTGGGAAATAAGGTATACAAGCATTTGCTAATATTTCATAGTGCCTGAGACAATCCCATCCAGCTTTTTTTGTAGTTACCGCAAATTTCGCCTTCTGGTATCCGTAATAATAATCACTTTCATTATCATAAATATATGTAGCTAAATTACCTGGAATAATAGTTGCCACATCTATAGTCTTATCTGGCATTTTTTTAACAATATTTTCTTCTGGAATAGCAAAATAAATAGGATTCCACCTATATCGTTCTTTCTCTCTTAATTCTCTTTTAAAATAAATTCCTTTCTCTGATAAGTAAATTCCCTTTCTTCTATTTGCTATAGGAAACCAATACAGTTTAACACCTAAACTTGTATTTTTTTGCCTATATCCAAAGTCTGAATCTTCGCCATCAATGAAGAACACTTCATTTTTAGTATAATTTTCCAACACTATTTCCAACAAAGCATCTTGTTTGAAAATACAACCATATATTACCAAATCAAAAAAATGTGAACAAATTTTACCAATAGCATCTTCATATCCACATATATTCTTCTTACTCAAAGGAATTCTGTTAGTTATAGTAAAACCCATACCATACAGTTTCTTAATTTGAGCTTCATCATTCCCTTCGTACATAAACCATTCATCAAAAAGAGTATATACACTTATATCAGAAATCTGCATCAATCCATGTAGTAAAATGTCAGATTGATAATCTATTCGTTTGCCACGACCTATAAATAAAATTTTCATACTATTTTATTATTTCTTGTTGCCAATCAACCAAGGGAGTTAAAAAAGCTACTTCCCCATGAGTGGAGAAGCCCGGAATCGGGGAGATCAAACGCCTTCCTTTACCAGCCAAATCTGTAAATATATAGAAACTTTTAGGAAGAGTGGTATCCGTCCATTTATACATAATATTTTTATCCCTTTTCAATACTCGTACAGTAGTTGCAAAAGTCAAGGGAGTACTGTTTGTTATTTTCCAATGACATGTTTTGGATATAAAGACTTTGGTTTTCTCTCCTCCCCTTACAAATGGGTTTCCATCATAACCATATTTATCTGGATGGTCGTATAAAGTCACATAATCAGCAACCCCCAATTCCAATCCTTCTCTCAACACAATAGCAGCTTTAGCTCTATGTAAATAATCATTTTCCAAGAAATATATAATCCTATTATCAGCATACTTCAAGGCCAATTCATAACCATATCTAAAAGAGCCAGCTCCATGCCCAAAATGTACAGTATGAATAGAATCTTCCGGCAAATAGGTTCTTATCATATTTAAAGTTTTAGCAGATAAATTATCGGCTATTACATGCCATTCACAAGTTGCCACAGGAAAATGACAAACCGCATTTCGTAAACAATTTTCATTATTTATCCAAGTTGGTTTTTCTTTTTTATAGCCAACATCACTAATTCGATAAATAATCACTGGAATAGAATGTAACTTACATTCCGATTGTCTGTCAACCTTAAATAACTTTATAAACTTTATCTGAAATCTGACACAAGCGATAGTCCATAAACGGGAAATTCCCATAAAAGAAAAAAATTCTTTCCACACACTTCTTCGTTTCTCATATTTCAGTTCCATACCATAAATCAATTATTATATTATTTTCCATATCATAATACTATTTCCCCAATAGATACATATATCGTAGAGGACCAGCAACTTTTATTCTCTTAATAAAAAACTCTACATTTTTCAACGTTAATAAAAATTTACATTTTAAGTTTATTTCTTCCCCGAAAAGCTCTGTTTTATTACATATAGTCGTTTTATCCAAGTATTTAAACCATCTATTTCTGAAAAAATTTGTGCACAAAAAATGCCACGGTTTTGAAGGGCCTAAATAATGAACTATACATGGTCGTTGTATCGCCTCTTTAATTTGTTCATCTGACCATATCTCTCTACATTTACGATTGAACAATCCCTCTATGCAGTTATATTTAGGAGGTAAATATAAAATCTTGTCACAAACAACATTCAATATATCCTGATCCGAATGGCTAATTTTATCTCCATAAACAGACAAATATCGTATAGTCAATCCCACTAAATCTATTTTCCTAAGTATTGATAAATTCATAACCAAAATGCCTGCACAAAAATAAGGTGTTGTCTTTTTATAGCCTATTTTATCTAAATACTCAGTACTACCATCGTATATTGTTTTCAAATCTGCAACAGCAGCCAACTGATACCTTCTCATATCAATATGAAATAAATCATGTAAATTTCTTTCTACAATCAAATCAACATCTAAATACAATATTTTGTCTACATCTATCAATATTTGAGGAAGAAAAATTCTCAAATAGGTAGATAAGCCATGACGTAATATTGGCATATCTTGCAACATTTCTCTTTTCACTGGTAAAGGACAAAAATGTGCTTGATAAGATTCCACAACTTTTTTCAATCCAATCAAATCTTGTTCCTGTAAAGTATCCTCAATATATAACAAAAACAAATCAATCTCGCTTCCTCCATTGTTTTCCAAAAAAGAAGTAATAGCAACTGTTGCAGGTATTATATAATTTGAGTCTGTTGAAAAAGCAACCTTCATTCTTTTTTATTTTTTTAGTTTTAGAACATGCAATAATTTATACAGTAAATCAATATTAAAAAGAAAACTCATAATCAAGTATACTGTTATACTTACTAACCCTCCTCCTAATAATTGTAACCAAACCTGCTGAACAAATAAAACAAATATCCAAAGAACAACTGCCATGACTATATTTATGATTAACAATGGAAGTATATTCTTCATTTGCTCCCAATAACCTATATTTATTACCTTTTTCGTAAAATAGATAATTATTATACAGTCTATTATATTATAAAAGAAAACACCCCAACATAGATTTCTCACACCCCATGGTAAAGTAATAAACAGAATTAATATAGCAACTATTTTTTTTATGATTTCAGCCTTCAAAAAATAATCAGATCGACCTTTAACCTTTAATATCTGATTATTAACCAACATTATAGGATACCATATATAAGCTAAACACAGAATTGAAAGTAATTCTGCTGTTGGCAACCATGCTTCTGTTAACAGAACTACTATCAAAGGTTTTGCTAATATTGATATTCCAATCATTAATGGAAAGATAAAATAGCAAGACACCTGAAGATATTGAATAAAAGAATATTTAAGTTGTTCCTCATTGTCTTGCAAATCACATTGCATAGGATAAATAGCTCTTGTTAAAACCCCTACTATATTAACAGAAAAATATTGAACCATAGAATATGCTCGATTATAATAACCAACATCTATAGCAGAATACCTCTTTCCTATTACCAAACTATATAGATTAAGATATATGGTATGCAACAATCCAGACAACAACAACTTAGAACCAAAAGTAAATAATATTCTAAACGACTGCCATGAAAATTCCATAGTTGGTATCCAACGAGTAAAAAAGCATAATAAAAAAGTATTTAACAAATTATTCAGCAAACTTTGAAACACTAGTGCCCATACTCCATAACCCGTATATGCCAATATAATACCACAAATACCACTTATAACAACAGCAATCAATGAGGCTTTAGCTTGCGTCTTAAAGTCCAACCGAATAGTCAACTTAGCACATTGTACTATTGAAAAAGCAGATATAATAATATTAAGTCCCAGCCATTTCGTAATTATATTCAAGGAAGGTTCATTATAAAAAATCGTAATATAAGGAGCTGCAAAAAACAGTAGTAGATATACTACTAGTGAAATTATAATATTAAAATAAAATACTGTTGAAAAATCAACCTCTGTTCTATCCTTTTTCTGAATTAGTGCAATTGAAAAACCACTGTCTATAAACGTTTGGGCTATAGCCAGGAATATTCCCAGCATCGCTATCAATCCATACTCCGAAGGAGCCACCAGACGGGCAATAATAATACTTAGTACAAACTGTATACCTTGTACGGAGAAACGTTCAACCGCACTCCACACAACACCTTTTACAGCTTGACTCTTTAGAGAGTCAGTCACAGATAAAATTATAACAGATTATTTGATTTCAGAATATTGGCAATCACTCTATGTATATTTTCGGGTGACTGCCGTGAGTTTAGAATAGCAACAATAACAACTTTGTCAAAAACTATTGTATAATAAATGATATTGGGAGTATTGACCAGATAACGGACTACTGCATTGGAAAAAAAGAAGTCGCGCACACCAATACCCGGAAAAGAGCCTAATAAGTCAATATGAGAATAAATCCTTTCTGAAACTTGTTCAGCAACTAAAGTACCGAACAGACCTTCCACATCTTTCAATAATTTAAAGAACGCTTCATCTGCAGAAGGGAGCCAGACTATTTCCATCCCATTCGTTCTTTCATCGTGACCTTCACTTGTTCGTGAGAAATACACCTGCCGGCATTACACTCTTCTACAGCAAAATCTATCAATTTTTGCATCATATCCTTCGGCAAGGATGCGATAAAATCATCCACGGTACTTGTCGATGCTTCATACATCATTACAACCTCACTTACGGATTGAGACTCCGGTTCTTGATCTTTATATGGCTTGATTTCACTCATGACTTTCAAATTTCACTCAAAGATAAACCGAAATATGGAGAACTCCTAATCTTTACTTACTTATTTTTTCAGCAAAATACGCAATCGTCTTCTTCAATCCGTCTTCCAGCTTTATCTTCGGTTCCCAGCCATCCAATTTCTCTTTTGCCAAACTGATATCCGGCTTGCGCTGCTTCGGATCATCACCCGGTAACGGACAAAATACGATTCTGGATTTTGAATGCGTCAGTTCAATTACCTTCTCAGCAAGATCCAGCATTGTGAATTCGTCTGGATTACCCATATTCACCGGGCCAATAAAACCATCATCCGTTGCCATCATACGTACCATTGCCTCAATAAGGTCATCCACATACTGAAAACTTCTGGTCTGATGACCGTCACCATAAATTGTAATATCTTCGCCTTTCAAAGCTTGGACAATGAAGTTCGACACTACGCGACCGTCATTCGGATTCATACGCGGACCGTAAGTATTGAATATCCGGATTATCTTGATGCGCACACCATTCTGGCGGTGATAATCCATGAATAGGGTTTCAGATGCACGCTTGCCTTCATCGTAGCAAGACCGAATCCCGATAGGATTGACATTACCCCAATAACTTTCTACCTGAGGATGAATGGCAGGATCACCATAAACCTCGCTCGTGGATGCCTGAAGTATTTTGGCTTTCGTTCGTTTTGCAAGACCCAGCATGTTCATGGCTCCATAAATGGAGGTCTTCATCGTCTTTATAGGATTATACTGGTAATGGGGAGGTGAAGCCGGACAAGCCAGATTATAGATTTCATCCACTTCGGCATGATAGGGAGTGGTGACGTCGTGGCGTACCAATTCGAAATTATGATTATCGAGCAGATGACGAATGTTGTCCTTACTGCCTGTGAAATAGTTGTCAAGACAGATTACGTCATTGCCCTCTGCCAACAAACGTTCACAAAGATGGGAACCGATAAACCCCGCTCCACCAGTTACTAATACTCTTTTCATTTTCAATATAGATAATCAGAATTACTTTTGACCGATACGGGAATAAATGAAACCCAACTCTTGCAATTCCCCACTGTCATAGATGTTACGGCCATCTACTACAATATAATCGTTCATTGCTTTATGAATGATTGCCCAGCTCGGCATACGGAACTGCTTCCATTCCGTAAGCAGGGCCACGGCATCGGCATCAATCACAGCTTCATACATATCCTTGCAATATGTAATCGTATCGCCGATGCGCCGTTTACACTCGGCCATTGCAACAGGGTCGAAAGCCTTCACTGTAGCACCCGCTTCCAACAACTTTTCTATAACCACCAAAGCCGGAGCCTCACGCATATCATCGGTCTCAGGCTTGAAGGCAAGTCCCCATATGGCAACCGTTTTACCTTTCAAATCTCCATTGAAAGCAGCATTCAGTTTATCGAACACGATACTCTTCTGTTTCTCGTTCACAGCCTCCACGGCTTCAATCACCTGCATGTGATAACCGTTCTCAATGCCGGTATGTACCAAGGCCTTCACATCCTTGGGAAAGCAGGAACCACCATAGCCGCAACCGGCATAAAGGAAGCGGCTACCGATACGGGAATCAGTCCCCATACCCTTGCGCACATTGTCTACATTGGCTCCTATACGCTCGCAAAGATTCGCTATATCGTTCATAAAGCTGATGCGCGTGGCAAGCATGGCATTCGCCGCATATTTAGTCATTTCTGCAGAAGGGACGTCCATCATTAAAATGGGATAACCATTCAGTGTAAAAGGCCGGTAGAGTTTTTCCATCAGCTTACGGGCACGTTCGCTCTCTACACCAACCACTACGCGATCCGGTGCCATAAAGTCTTTTATAGCTGCCCCCTCCTTCAAGAATTCAGGATTTGAAGCTACGTCAAATTCTATGTTTACACTGCGTTTGTCCAGTTCTTCCTGGATGGCGGTACGCACTTTCTTGGCAGTACCAACCGGAACCGTACTTTTTGTTACAAGAACAACATGTTTATTAATATTGCGCCCGACTGTGCGAGCCACCTCCAGTACATATTTCAAATCGGCACTGCCATCTTCGTCGGGCGGTGTACCTACTGCACTGAACACCACTTCCACATCATCCAGGCAAGTGGTTAAATCCGTTGTAAACTGAAGGCGGCCTGCCTTTACATTACGTTCAACCAGTTCATCCAGTCCAGGTTCATAGATGGGCATGACGCCATCTTTCAACTTTTGAATTTTCTTCTCGTCAATATCCACACAAGTGACATTGATTCCCATCTCAGAGAAACAAGCTCCTGATACCAGGCCTACATAACCGGTACCAACAATTGCAATATTCATATATCTATAGTGTAACTAAATTATTCCTTAATTTTAAAGAGACTGCGTAAGCTATCTTGTAAGGGGTCTGAAACCCAGAACACATTACGCTGCTCCATATTGGTATCTCCATAACCTATGACAGCAGAGGTATACATGGGATAGGAAGTTCCCTTGCTACGATTGTTTTTCCAATGGAAAGCACGGAGGTTCAACGGATTATTCCATAAACTTTCTGGGACACCAAGCTGCTTCAGTTTAAAGACCGGATAGATATGGTCTATCTCCCAACCGAAAATACTTTCATGATTATTGAATTCATTATAGGCAATCCATGCACCGCAAGCATCCTGACGGACACGGGTAGCATCATAACCAGAAATGATTCGTGCAGACTGCCAAACTATATCTTTTAAGTCACCAGACATATACAATTCTTAAAATATTCTCTCATTCAAACATCAAAGCAGTAAATAAGATTTTACAATTAAACCAATTATTGGTCAACATTCAATTTAGACGTATTATTTTATGAGCTATACTTCAGATAAGCCGCCTCCAACTTCACGTCATAACTATTCTGCGCATACGTCGGTCCGTTATAGCATTTAGCAAACACTGCCCAATCCTTAGCCTGCAAAGCCTGGAGCATCTGGCTATTCTTCTTAATAAAATTAGCAGTAAGTAATAGCTGTTTGAATTCGCTCTCGCACATGCTGCGTACGAAACTTTCTATACTTTCTTCTCCACAAGCCGCATAGTTAAAGCCCATAATCTGGAACATACCCCAACTGGCGGAAGCGTCTGCCGCTTCACGATTTATCTTACGGGCTTGCTCCAAGCGGTCATATTCGCCAATACCACCTTTATAGCGGCCTTTTTCCCATTTAGGATAAAGGATATTCTCATTACCTTTTACATAATATTCAGGATTACTCCCCCTTTTCTTCAACTGGGTCCAGAAAATATGCCCCTCAAAAAGAATGGCAGGCTTTCCGGGAGAAAAAAAACCTCCCCTACCGCCGGTTTCCACTTGCTGAACAGCCTTCAATACTGCAGGTTCACAGCCCAACAGTTCGGCTATTTGAGTGAAATCTTCATCTGTCAGACGTCCGCTATTTGATTTTTCAATGATACTCATATATATTTATAAAGTCTATTCTATGGATTTTATTCGTCAAGATATTCCCAAGGATAGGGATTGTCCACCACATTCTGAAACTCATCAACGGCTTCCTGCTGTTCTGCCGTAAGTGATGCAGAATCCCATGAAGCAATGATAGTACGAGCTTCATCTGCCAAAGGCTCGTCGAACACTTCACTATAGCAAGCAGTAAGCAGACGAAGCTTCAATAATGAAGTAGGAAGGGCATCCAGAATATCCCAGCAACGATTCAGAACGTCCTGCACATGCTGCTGTTTTTCGCCATGGTCAATGAACGAAGCGTTGTAACCCATCAGGAGGGCAAGACAGACATTAGCCTGCTCCTCTATCGTAGCGCCCCAGATACCGGAGTTATACAAAGTTGTAGTCTGGTGATAGACTTCGCCATTGCGACACGACAAGTCATCGCTATAGATAGGACTCCCGTCCATACCCAAATACATCAGATCGTGCGCAGCACGCTGAAGGAGGAGTGCTTCTTCTAAAAGAGACATATTATTTCAGATTTATGATTTTAGATTCTAAAGAGGAAAAAAGATACTTCGCCACATCCTACATAGTGATCGTTATTTGATCACTTCTATAAGGTCCGGATGGATGGTAGCCATGGCAACAGCAATGACACCTTGTATCTCTATAACCACACGGCGGTCACGTGCACCCTTTACTTTCAGAAAAACGCCCTCCTGACCTGCAAAGTCACCACCCGTAATACGGACTCTAGTTCCTTTCGACAGATTCAACTCTTCGGGCTGGAAATAAAGTAAATGGTCGTTATAGGTTCCGGCAACGGCGATGAAGCGCTGCATCTCATGGTCGGGAATAATTATCTTCTGACCACTGCGGGTATCGGTTATATATTGCAAATAAGTAATTTGAGACTTAACACGCTGTACGTCGGAAGGACGTGCATGGACAAAAACCAGATTACGGATGACGGGAACCAAAGTACGGACTTTCTTACCCTTACGGATACTTACCTTATATTGCATGGGGACAAAACAGCCGAGGTTCTCCTTCTCGAGAAGATGCACCGCATCAAGCTCTCTGCGGTATGTGGCACGCATGGCATGCCAGACTTCAACCTCGTTATCCGTTTCCATTTTCGTTGTTTTGTTCACAATAGAGTGTTCCTCTGGGGCTTTGAACCCTCGATATATACCTGGTATCCAATCATTTGCGAGCACCTTATGTAAAATACAGCAAGCATTGTGCCCTTCTTGCCAACAGTTTTTTGCAGTTCGTCATTACCTTCTGGTAAGAGACTATAAACGAACGGATTACAAACAAAAAGCGTTTTTTAAACGTTCGTTTAATGGACGTCAAATTTCAGGAAATGAAATAGGGAATGAGTTAATAAAAGGGAATGGAAATTTTAAATATTAAATAAGAAACTTAATATACTGAATTACTGTATATTAAACTAATCTACGATGGGTTTTCCAAAATATTTTTATTAAACATTTTGAGGATATAAAAAACAGTCTTATCTTTGCGTCCATTAAACGAACGTTTAAAAAACACTTCTAAGTCAAAGTCATTTCCATTTATATATCAACGCATTAACCCATCATAAAGATAAAACCCAGCTTTTTATCTCCATCCTTACTCCACAAAAACAAAAAACTTGATATACCTTTGCATTTATTTTACAAACTACAGTAATTTTAATTATTAACCCAAAAACATTAGAAAATGAAGGCAAAAGAGACACTCCAAAGTAAGGAAAAAAAACAAAAAGAGACACCCTTAAAACGGATGTAAAGCACGGCATATCAGCTCCTAAAGCAGGAGTAGGACGTCCCTCAAGTGGGGAGGTTATAGGAATACTGCCACAATATAGGAAAGAAGTCATTAAAGACATCATCCTATGGAAAAAATCAAGATACTTTATAGAAGAAAAGCCGACAAGCAACAAGGCATTAGCACAATGGGCATACTCACATTTCGACTTCAGAACGCCAGACTATAAAAGACTATCAGAAAATACTATAATACAAGAGTTCGGTGAAGTGTGGCGGGAAATGAAGGTAGCAGGAGAGATATAGGGAATAAAACAAAAAAGGGCAGAAACCACGAAACTTATTGACAACAATTAAATATAAACAACTTAAGGAATAAACCACTTATCTTTGCCGCCACTTTGGTAAGGATGAAGCCACACCGCCTATAGATGCCGCTTTCTCAACGAATGCGGCATCTTTTTTATATACAAGCGTACCTCCTGCCAAACTAATACAATTATTAATTTTAAAGACAACAAAATGAGAAAGTTGACAAAGCACGCTTCACTTCACGAAGCACTGAGAAACCTATGGAAAATACGTATCATGCTGGAAAAGAGCTACACGGAAACATGCGCCACATGGATGACCCGACGGATAGAAAGCCTGATAGACCACATGCAATACGGACACGCACTCATAGCCTACCACAAGCAGGACGGGACATTCAGGCTGGCGAAAGCCACCTTACTGCCCTACAAGGCAGACTTCAGAAAAGATTATGACATCACAAGAGTCACAAGCACCATAGCCTTCTGGGACGTGGAACTGCAGGCATGGAAAACTTTCCAGCTGGAGAACTTCCTCGAATGGAGCCCCATATGCTAATCATTAACCATTAATCACTAATCATTAAACACTAAAAACAATGGCCATGATGTATGGGGGAATGCTATATTTCCCCCTCAAAGTAAATCTATTCGAAGAGATAGCAGTGGAACTGGTGGAAGCCAGGTTCGGACTGAAAGGCACAGCGGCGGTAATGAAACTGCTGTGCAAGATACACAAGGAAAACGGATATTACCTGAAATGGAACGCGGAGCAATGCACACTGTTCACCAACAAGGCAGGAAGGGACATCAATGAACAGGAGATGCAGGGAGTCGTGGACATCCTGGTGGAGAAAGTCTTTTTCGACCCCAAAACCTATAGGGAACAAGGGGTGCTGACCTCTACCGAAATACAGAAGGTATGGCTGGAAGCCACCAAACGGAGGAAAAGAGACCTCACCACCTTGCCCTATCTGCTGGTAGAGACGGAAGAGGACAAGCCGGACAAGGACAAGACTTGTACGCAAAAACGGGAAAATTGCACGCAGGATGCAGACATTTTCCCCGAAAATGCATGCAATTCCAAACAAAGCAAAGAAAGCAAAGTAAAAGAAAGTAAAGCAAAAGAAAGTAAAGCACTTCCCCCTCTTACTCCCCCGGGGGAAAGCGGAGGAGCGCAGGGGAATCCTGATCTGGACATTCCCGGATATGCCTACAACAGGAATACGCACAACCTGGAATGCCTCATGCTGAATCTGGAAAAGCTCTACATCACCGACCGGGAGGAAATCAGGAAGATTCTGAAGTTATCGGACTACGGCAGGCTGGGAAACTACGTCTGGAAAATATTCAATGGAACAAACTGGAACAAGGTGAACAGCAAGGGAGGGTACATCATCTCGGTACTGGCAAGGGAGAAGCGGAGTACGGGAAGCTGATTCCACAGGGCACAAGCTATCAATAACATGTCATGCAGGAAATCAACAACGTGTGATACAAAAAACAAATATCGTGTCGGCAGGATATTAATTCCTTGCCGACACGATATTCATTCCTTCTTCGTCCTTAAAATTGTGACTTATAATTATGCTGATATTCAGCGCAAAACCTCTGCAATTCAATAAAAAATGGCTGGAACACAGCAAACAGTTCCTCATCGTGCTCTTTAAGGTAACAAATTGCCTTATCTACGGATATATCAATATGATGATATTCCACCATGATGTTCAAAGATTCTCTTATTCCGTTCAGAGTGGCGTATTTCCGCAAACGGTCGGTCAGGATAAAATGCCAGATAAAACGTTTGAACCGTAGCGGAAGATAGCGGTAATTGATAAGGAGGGAAAGATAAAAATTCCGGGTATACTTCCTCAAGGAGCCTCCGGAGAACGACTCGAAACGGGAAGCCAGCAAATAATCGAAATAAATATCCAACAATACCCCCGAATAGCGTCCGAATTCTGGTTGAAGCCTATGCACCACCTCGCAGACAGCCGGATGATGGTCGGTATAGTCGTCAATAGCGCGGTGAAGCTGAATACCCTTGGCTATATCCGACGGATAATTCTTATAGGAGCTTCCCTTTACGGCATCGCCTACAAAATTACCCAACTGTACTTTTCTGTTCGGACCGGAAAGGAATATATGTGCCAAATAGTTCATGACAAAAGATTTACCAGCTCCTTACAAAGACGCTCCTTCACCTCTTCCATCGGCACCTCGTGTCCCAGCTCTTTCTGCAAAGAAGTGACACCCTTGTCTATGAATCCGCAGGGATTGATATAGCTGAAATAACGTAAATCGGTATTCACATTCAGTGCCAATCCATGCATGGTGACAAAATGGCTGCTGCGCACGCCGATGGCACAAATCTTACGGGCACGGGGAGTATCGCCCTCCAGCCATACGCCCGTTGCCTTCTCCAGGCGTCCGGCCGCGATGCCAAACGAAGCACAAACGCGAATTACCGCCTCTTCCAGCAGATGCACATACTCCTTCAACCCCAAAGAAAAGTCCTCGAGGTTCAGAATAGGATAGCAGACCAACTGTCCCGGACCATGATACGTAATGTCTCCGCCACGGTCAATATGATAGAGCGTAGCCCCTATCCTGCGCAGTTGTTCTTCTCCCAGCAGCATATTCCTTTCTTTCCCACTACGCCCCAATGTATAGACATGGGGATGCTCGCAGAGCACAATATGATTGACATAGCACTCTCCTGCCTGCTTGGCGTGTACAAGTGCGTCAAACCATTCCGTCTGCCGGCTCCATGCTCCGGCATAAGGAATCATGTTCCAATCTGATATTTCCAGTTTCATGCAAGCAAATATAGCACTTTTTTGAATTCTAAAAAGAACATTTCATTTTAAAAACAGAATGTCTTCCGTTACTTTTTCCCGGAAAAGAATTACCTTTGTGCAAACTCTAAACGACAAAGCGTATGGAATTTCCTCAAGTCGACCTGCCAGTAGACATGATTGCATGGACTGAAGTAACGGAAGACATTCTAAACATATACAAACAGTCGTGCCGCCTGAAAGCATGCATCTTTGCACTATGCATAGAAGGTTCCATCACGGTATCCATCAATCTGATGGATACGGAAATCAAGCAAGGGGATTTTATTACCCTGCTTCCCGGAACTATCATACAGTTTTACGAACAAAAGGAAAAAGTGTGCCTGGGATTCGTGGGGTTTTCTTCCCATTGCCTCAATGGAGTCAACCTCATCCAGTCTACATTGAGCTCTTTCTCCAACATACTGGAGTATCCGGTACTGGCTGTCAACCCTACCGTCGCCTCCTACTTCAAGGACTATTTTGCCCTATGGGCACGCATCACGACCGGTCCCTATCCTCCCGATACAAAAATGGCTCAAAGCACATTGAACATGCTCCTCAGCGGCATAGACAGAATGTATTGCCACCGTCCGCAGATGCAAAAAGGGAATAAGAGCCGGAAAGAGGAAATATGCCGCGAACTGGTGCAGCTCGTCATCGAAAACTATACCCGCGAACGCCGCGCGCAATTCTATGCCGACAAACTGGGCATCTCCCTGCAACACCTCAGCACCACCGTGAGGCAGGTGACCGGCAGAAATGTATTGGACATCATCGCCCACGTCGTCATCGTAGACGTGAAAGCCAAGCTGAAATCAACCAACATGACCATTCAGGAGATTGCCTATTCCCTGAACTTCCCCAGTGCTTCCTTCTTTGGAAAATACTTCAAGAGGCACATGGGCATGAGTCCGCTGGAGTATAGGAACAGCTGAGAATACAGCCGTCAGAACCTGGAACTCAGACGAAGGCTGCTCAAAGCCACGGATACACAGGAAAGAGCCATGGCAGCACCTGCCAGCGCAGGACTCAGCAGGATGTCATAGACGGGATAGAGTACTCCGGCCGCGACAAAGATACCCACTGTATTATAGATGAAAGCCCAGAACAGATTCCGGTACATGAGGCTCACAGTCTGGCGAGACAACCGGAAAACTTTGGGCAACAGCAGCAGGTCTGAAGTCCTGAGAGTAATCATGGCGGTGTCCATCAACGTATCGGTCCCCTTTCCCATGGCAATGCTTACATCAGCACAGCTCAAGGCTTGCGCATCGTTCACGCCGTCACCTACCATGGCGACCGTTTTACCCTGAAGCTGCAGCTTATGGATGAAATCCTCTTTGTCGTCGGGCATGGCATCGGCCACAAAACGCATGATACCCAAACTGCCGGCCACGGAAGAAGCTGTACGCTCACCGTCTCCCGTAAGCATGCATATCTCGATGTCCTGGATACGCAGTTCCCGGATAGCTTCCATAGAAGTCACCCGCAACTGGTCCTTGATGGCAATAACGGCAAGTAAATCGTTCTCACGCCCAAAGTAGACAATACTGTTTCCGTCCGATTCATATTGTGTCAGCATATCGGCCAGGATATCCGACAAATTGGCTTGATAATCTTTCAGCAGTTTATGGCTTCCTACCCAATATTCCGCACCCTGATAGGCCACTCTGACACCTTTTCCGGTAATGTTTTCAAAACCGTCCAGGTGGGCAGGGATAACCTGCTCCTCCCCTTCCAGGGCCGTAACGATTGCTTCTGCCAGAGGATGGTCCGAAGTAGACTCGGCAGCAAGCAGTACATCTTTATAATGCTCCTCCTGCCCTTGCGCCCACAGCCAGCCTATTACCGTAGGATGTCCTTCTGTCAAGGTCCCGGTCTTGTCGAATACCACCACATCCACATTGCGCATCTGCTCTAAAGCGGAAGTGTCCCTGATAAGGATATGATTGCGGGCAGCTTTATTAAGGCCCGCCGCCAAAGCTACTGGAGTGGCCAGCCCTACCGCACACGGACAAGCCACCACCAATACGGACAAAGCGGCAAACAGACCGTGTGACACTACATCTATGCCTCCGAAGAACACCCATATAAAAAAGGTCAGCAGGGAAATGATGAGAATGGCCGGGACAAAAAGCTCGGCAACACGGTCGTCAATGCGTTGCTTCTCCGGCAGTACGCGGGCTGCGTTATACTGCCAGCCTCCCAACCGGCAGATAGCCGCCGACACATTTCGCCGGGCACGTTCCTCCATAAACTCGCCGGTCAGGGAAAAGGCGATGATGACGGCGGCAACCCCATAATAGACATGCGGTTCCAGCCCGATGCCCAGCCAATAATCCGGGAAGAAAGTGTTGAACACACTGAACAGAAAAGCCACAGAGGTGGTAAGCGCCACCAGACGGTCTATATTGTTGCGGCCCGACCGGGTTCCCTTCCAGGCACCGGCATAAAAAGGAGCGCCGAAAAACAGCAGTACCGGAATTGCCAGTACCATCTGTATTTCACGGGTATAGGGTACATGCACAAAGACTGTAGAAAACAGTATCAGTACGATGGCAAAAAGCCATGCACCGACGACGCGCAATCCCGTGCTGTGCATATCCGGCACGGGATGTGCCTTAGTAATTATATTGCTCATTCGATTTATTTTTTAGATGGTTGTTGTTCCGCTTTAATAAAGCAACAACTGGAATGAGCAGTTTGTTCAATTACTTCTTATCGTCCTGCTTGGTTTCCTTGACAAACTCCGCTTCATAATGGAACTTTTGGAAACCTTCTTTCAACTTTTCCACATTGGTCTTGTCGGCATCATACGTGATGGTTACCGTCTTTGTCTTCAGGTCTGTGTGGAAGTCCTTCAGTCCCTTCTCAAAACGGATGTTATTGTTTATCTTCCTTACACAGTTCTCACACTTCATCTGTGCCACCTTGAACACGGCTGTACGGATGTCTTTTGCCATTGCGGCAGTCGTACAGAACAGTACGGCTGCCAAAGCAACTAAAAATCTTCTTGTTTTCATTGTTTTGCTATTGATTTAATAAATAATATTATATTCTCGGCAAGTTAAAACGGACACCTACATAGGCTTTTGCCCCATGCATCGGTCCCCACACCATCGTAGCATCAAAGTTGCTTCCCCAGGGATTGGAAGCATCGATGATGGGGTTTTTCTGCTTGAAGTTTGTCAGGTTCTCGCCACCGACGTATATAGACCAGCGACGGAAATAGCGCGTCACCTGGGCACTCAACTGCTCGAAGCCGCCATAACGCCTTTCCCACGACCAGTTGCCGTCTGTCAGTTCGTATGGAGCCGGCATGCGCCCGCCACCGTTCAACTGCAAAGTCACATCAAACTGCCACAATCCCAAAGGTGTCTGATAAGAAGCCGTCAGCAAACCTTTATACTTGCTGGTAAGGGGTTTCTCCATCAGCTCTCCGTTGTAATTCGTCTTGGCATCCGTCCAACGGTAAGCCGCGGTAAAGGTGAAACCCTGGAAGAACGGATAGCTTGCCTCCACCTGCACTACCTGCGAATAGGAACGGCCGTGAAGGTTGTAGAACAGAACGGCATGCGGGTCCGTATCCATATCCACCACCACCTGCTTGCTGAAATCCGTGTAATAGTATTCCGCATTCAGGTTCAAGGTTTTGCCGAACAAGGGAATATAGGCGGAAGTGCTTGCGCCATAGTTCCAGGCCTCATCCTGGTCAAGACGTTTGGCGATGTCTATCCGGCGGCTGCTTGCCAGCAGGTAGTTATTCTCGGCCAGCACATGGTTCGTGCGGTATCCCTTTCCTGCCGAAAGACGGAAATGTACATACTCGTTGGGATTGTACTTCACATGGAAACGCGGAGTGACGAAATAGCCGTACTCACTGCTATGGTCGCCGCGGATGCCACCCATCAGCACCAGTTTATCGTCCCAGTTGTAGGTGTACTGCACGTAGGCGCCGGGGACGGCTTCTTTGGTGAATTTCTTCGTCAAAGGCTGTGCGGCGTCATTGTCCAGGCGGTAGTGCTGGTCGTAGGAGTCATAGTTGAAGCTCAGTCCGGCAGAAAGGCTTTGACGCTTGGTCAGTTCCGTCTCGAACAGCAAGGAGGCATAAGCGTTGTGCTGGTCCACATCGTAGATTTTCCGTCCGTACAAGGCATCCTGCTTGTGCAGGGAGCCGGAAAGAATCAATGCCAGGTTGGTGTTCTTCTCCTTATTAAATATATAGGCGTTCTTGGTGAAGGCTTCGTAGCGGTCGGTACCTATACTTATCTTATAAGGGTCTGCCAGGGACGTTTTGCCATGGCTGACTTGCCCGCTGTTGCGGTCTTCTGTAAGCACTTTGATGCCTGCCTGGAAGACGTAGCGGTCGCCCATGTATGCCCAGCGGTTCCAGAGGTTGTACTGCTCCACACGGGGGATGTCGGCAAAGCCGTCGTCGTTGCTGTCGTGAGCTTTGGTCTCATTCTCGTAATGCGCCAGCAAAGAGGTGCTCCAACGTTTGGAGAGTTTCACCGTGGCATCGGCATTGGCTTCATAACGGTTGGTGCTGCTGGCAAAGAGGTTGGCGGAAAACCAATCGGCTTCGGGCAACTGGGGTTTCTTGAATTCCACATTGATTTGTCCCGTGATGGCCTCATAGCCGTTCTTCACGGATGAACTGCCCTTGCTCACCTGAATACTCTGCATCCATGGCCCGGGTACATAACCCAGTCCGTAGGGGGCGGCAGAGCCGCGGTAGTTGGGGATATTCTCCGTCATCATTTGCACATACGTACCGGACAAGCCGAGAAGCTTGATTTGCTTAGCACCGGTGGCGGCGTCAGAGTAGGTGACGTCCACCGAGGGATTGGTCACAAAACTCTCTCCCAGGTTACAGCAGGCGGCACGACTCAACTCGGCGCTACTTATCATATCTTCATTCATCACACTGTTGCGCAGCTTCATGGTGCCCAACTTACGGCTGACCACATTCACCTCGCTCAGTTCCACCCCTTCGCGCAAGACAATGTCGAGCGTCTCATTGCGGTTACTGACGTGTATCGTATCGTTCTCAAAACCGATAAAGCTGACTACAAGCATATGCTTGTCATTGGGTTTGGACAAGGAGAAAGTACCGTCCGCCGAAGTGGTGGTACCTTGGGTGGTTCCCTGCCAGAAGAGGTTGGCACCCGCAATCGGGTCGCCCAAATTATCCTTTACCGTTCCCTTTACCTGCGCCTGCAAGGCGGTGAAAGAGAACAGAAGAATGGCTATCAAACTATATTTCATTTCTGTTTTATACTTAAAGAAGTGATTAAAAAACAAACAGTTCCCTCCGGGCAATCCAGGTCATTGCCCCGTATAAAACAACACTAAATGAGAAGCGTGGAATAGAGCGCCAGATAATGACGCGAGCCGACGACATATGGCGGTGCTCCTGAAACAACTCTCGGAGTACAAGCCACCTGCGGCAAGGAGTGATCAAACAGCGGCAGTTGCTCGCAAAACAGTGTAAGGAATGGCACGAACGAAGCAGACTCGTGTGCATACTTCACGAAATCCACCTTGTAGTAGACGGCTGTACAGCCGGTATCCTTGCACGTTTTTTGTGAACCACGATGTGCATGATGGCATTTGGAACAGCCGGAAGTGCAGCAGCTTTGCGTCGTCTCGCATCCGGCACAGCAATACTGAATTACAGAAATCCCCACTCCGCTTATAATGATAAGGGAGGAAAAGAGTACAGCCAGTATGTAACGGAGTTCCTTCATAAGCGCTGCAAAGATAGAAAGTTTTAACCGTTTGCCGGAATTAATTTTTCCTTTTTTATGTGTGCAGTTCGTTAATAAGTTCTATATTTGTCGATAAAGTTTTTTGATTGATATGTTGATTTATAAACGAAATTCAATATGAAAAAGCAAACTGTCAGCCTACTTGCCCTTCTGCTTGCGGCAAGCGGCTTTTTCTTTTCCTGCGGTAACACCGTGAACAAAAACGCATACGCGTTGGAGTTCGACAGTATACAAGTAAACGAAACCGTACATCTCTTCGGAGACACAGCCAAGCCGGCCTGCAACCTCATCCTCAACGTTGCCTATGCCAGCCAGTCATCCGACGTGAGGCTGAAAGACAGTCTGAACACCTTCTTCCTCTCTGCCTGCTTCGGCGACAAGTACATGGCGATGACACCCGAAGAAGCTGTCAAGAAATATACGGAGAAATATGTCAGCGACTACCGCAATGACCTGGAGCCGATGTACAAGAAAGACGAGGAGGACAAGCAGGACGAGCAGAGCATAGGAGCCTGGTATTCCTATTATAAAGGAATCGAAAGCCATGTGCAGTTGTGCAATACCTTGATGCTGACCTACCGTATAGATTACAACGAATATACCGGCGGCGCACACGGCATCTATATGTCCACCTTCCTCAACCTCGACCTAAAGACCCTAAGCCCCATCCGCCTGGACGACCTCTTTGAAGGCGACTATAAGGAAGCGCTGACCGACTTGCTTTGGAAACAGCTGATGGCAGACAACAACGTCAGCACCCGCCAAGAGCTGGAGGACATGGGTTACGCCACCACCGGCGATCTGGAGCCCATCGAGAATTTCTATCTGGACCCAACGGGAATCACCTTCTATTATAATGTATATGAAATTGCCCCATACGTAATGGGAGCAACCAAAATCACGTTGTCTTATGAGGACATAGCCCATCTGATGAACGGTGAATTCATCACATTGAGCAGTGCTATAAAGGCAGACGGTGAATAGGAACTGTAATCAATTGTCTATCAACATAAAATTCACAATGGATTTAATACTCAAATATTTCCCGGACCTGACGGAAGAACAGAAACGGCAGTTTGCCGCACTCTACGACCTCTATCTGGACTGGAACTCTAAGATTAATGTCATTTCACGCAAAGATATAGAGAACTTGTACGAACACCATGTGCTGCACTCTCTGGGCATAGCCAAGGTAATCAGGTTCAGACCGGGGACACAAATTATGGACCTCGGCACGGGAGGAGGCTTTCCGGGAATCCCGCTTGCCATCCTTTTCCCCGAAGTACAATTCCATCTGGTGGACAGCATCGGAAAGAAAGTACGCGTAGCCTCCGAAATAGCCAACAGCATCGGGCTGAAAAACGTCACCTTCCGCCATGCCCGCGCAGAAGAGGAAAAAGGGAAGTTCGACTTTGTGGTGAGCCGTGCCGTGATGCCACTGACAGACCTACTGAAGATTATCCGCAAGAACATCTCCTCCAAACAGCAGAATGCATTGCCCAACGGACTGATTTGCCTCAAGGGGGGCGAATTGGGAAACGAAACCATGCCCGTCAAGAACAAGACCACGTTGTGGGACTTGAAGGAGTTCTTTGAAGAGGAGTTCTTCGAGACAAAGAAAGTAGTATATGTAGGGGGATAAATCTAAATACATAATATGAAAATAAAGAGATTCGAATTTAATATGTTCCCGGAGAACTGTTATGTGCTTTGGGACGAAACCAATGAAGCGGTCGTCATTGACCCGGGCTGTTTTTATGAGGAAGAAAAGCAGGCCTTGAAAAACTTCATCATCAAGAATGGGCTGAATGTGAAACATCTGCTGAATACCCATCTGCATCTGGACCATATCTTCGGCAATCCTTTCATGCTGAAAGAGTTCGGTCTGAAGGCCGAAGCCAACCAGGCCGATGAGTTCTGGATTGACGAAGCGCCGAAACAAAGCCGCATGTTCGGCTTCCAACTGCAGGAAGCCCCCGTGCCCCTGGGCACTTATCTGCACGATGGAGACATCATCACCTTCGGCAATACAGAACTGGAAGCCATCCATGTGCCGGGACACTCGCCGGGCAGCCTGGTGTACTATTGCGCGGCAGACCACTGCATGTTCTCGGGGGATGTGCTGTTTCAAGGCAGCATCGGCCGTGCCGACCTTGCCGGCGGCAACTTCGACGAACTGATAGAGCATATTTGCAGCCGTCTGTTCATCCTGCCCAACGACACGATTGTCTATCCCGGACACGGAGCACCGACTACCATAGGAATAGAAAAAGCGGAGAATCCGTTCTTCCGGTAAATATACAGCAAACTTTTAAATCATTACAGCCATGAAAAACGACCTATTGGCCTACCGCCACATCGGCATCAGCGAAAAAGACGAGGAGAAGATGCTCCAAAAAATAGGAGTGAAAAGCCTGGACGAGCTGATTGATAAAACCATTCCTGCCAACATCCGCCTGAAAGAACCGCTGGCTCTGCCCAAGACAATGACGGAGTATGAATTCGGACAGCACATTGCAGGACTGGCTGCCAAAAACAAACTTTACACAACCTATATCGGTATGGGATGGTACAATACCATCACTCCTGCCGTTATCCAACGGAATGTATTCGAGAACCCCGTTTGGTACACTTCCTATACCCCCTATCAGACCGAAGTCTCACAAGGACGCCTGGAAGCCCTGATGAACTTCCAGACTGCCGTATGCGACCTCACCGGCATGCCCCTTGCCAACTGCTCCCTGCTGGATGAAGCGACTGCCGCAGCCGAAGCCGTGACGATGATGTACGCCCTGCGTCCGCGCGACATGCAGAAATCGGGTGCTAACGTGGTATTTGTAGACGAAGCCGTCTTCCCGCAGACACTGGCGGTAATGACTACCCGCGCCATTCCGCAAGGTATCGAGCTGCGTATAGGAAAATACCATGAAATGGAATTCACGCCGGACATCTTCGCCTGCGTACTGCAATATCCCAACTCCGCCGGCAACGTGGAAGATTATCGCGCCTTCGTGGAAAAAGCCCATGCAGCCAACTGCAAAGTGGCCGTTGCCGCCGACATTCTGAGCCTCGCCCTGCTCACCCCTCCGGGAGAATGGGGGGCTGACATCGTCTTCGGAACCACACAACGGCTCGGTACACCGATGTTCTACGGCGGGCCGTCGGCAGCCTACTTTGCCACCCGCGACGAGTACAAGCGCAATATGCCGGGACGCATCATCGGCTGGTCGAAAGACAAATACGGCAAGCTGTGCTACCGCATGGCGCTGCAAACCCGCGAGCAGCACATCAAGCGTGAAAAGGCGACTTCCAACATCTGTACCGCACAAGCACTGCTTGCCACGATGGCAGGATTCTATGCCGTATATCATGGTCCGGAAGGCATCCGCACCATTGCAGAACGCATCCACAGCATTGCCGTATTCCTGGAAGAAAGTATCAACAGACTGGGGTACAAGCAGGTCAATGCACAATATTTCGACACGCTCCGCTTTGCACTGCCCGACACCATTTCGGCACAGCAGATACGTACCATCGCCTTGAGCAAGGAAGTGAACCTGCGTTATTTCAAGAATGGGGACGTAGGTATGAGCATCGATGAAACTACGGACATCACTGCCGTCAACGTACTGCTCTCCATCTTTGCCATTGCCGCCGGAAGGGATTGGGAAAAGGCAAGCGACGTACCCATGGCAAGCAGCATCAGCGCGGAGATGAAACGCCAAAGCACCTATCTGACACATGAAGTATTCAACAAATACCATACGGAAACGGAGATGATGCGCTACATCAAGCGTCTCGACCGCAAGGACATCTCACTGGCACACTCCATGATTTCCCTCGGCTCGTGCACCATGAAGCTGAACGCTGCCGCAGAGATGCTGCCGCTCAGCCGTCCGGAATTCATGAACATGCATCCCCTGGTGCCCGAAGACCAGGCCGAAGGTTACCGCGAACTGATAAGCAACCTCAGTGAAGAGCTGAAGATAATTACCGGCTTTGCCGGTGTCAGCCTGCAACCCAACTCCGGTGCGGCAGGCGAATATGCAGGACTCCGCGTCATCCGCGCCTATCTGGAAAGTATAGGACAAGGGCACCGCAATAAAATACTGATACCTGCATCCGCACACGGCACCAACCCGGCATCCGCCATCCAGGCAGGCTTTACCACCGTGACCTGCGCCTGCGACGCACAAGGCAACGTGGATATGGCCGACCTGCGCGCCAAAGCGGAAGAAAACAAGGATGACCTCGCCGCCCTGATGATTACCTACCCTTCCACACACGGTATCTTTGAAACGGAAATTGTGGAAATCTGCCACATCATACACGCCTGCGGCGCGCAGGTATATATGGACGGTGCCAACATGAATGCCCAAGTAGGCTTGACGAATCCCGGCTTTATCGGTGCGGATGTCTGCCACTTGAATCTGCACAAGACGTTCGCCTCTCCTCACGGCGGCGGCGGACCGGGCGTAGGTCCCATCTGTGTGGCAGAGCATCTGGTTCCGTTCCTTCCGGGACATAAATTGTTCGGCAATGCAGCCAACCAGGTGTCCGGAGCCCCCTTCGGCAGTGCAGGTATCCTCCCCATTACTTATGGCTATATCCGCATGATGGGAACAGAAGGGCTGACACGGGCCACAAAGATAGCCATCCTCAGCGCCAACTACCTGGCAGCCTGCCTCAAGGATACATACGGCATCGTTTACCGCGGTGCTACCGGCTTCGTGGGACACGAAATGATATTGGAATGCCGTAAGGTGCACGAAGAGACGGGCATCAGCGAAAACGACATCGCCAAGCGCCTGATGGATTATGGATATCATGCCCCTACCCTCTCCTTCCCGGTACACGGCACGCTGATGATTGAACCGACGGAGAGCGAAAGCCTTGCCGAACTGGATAACTTCGTGCAGGTGATGCTGACCATCTGGGACGAGATTCAAGAGGTGAAGAACGGCGAAGCCGACAAGACGGACAACGTGCTGGTGAATGCCCCGCATCCCGAATACGAAGTGGTAGCCGACACATGGGAGCACAGCTATACCCGCCAAAAGGCAGCCTACCCGATAGAAAGCGTGCGCGAAAACAAGTTCTGGGTGAACGTGGCACGCGTAGACAACACGTTGGGAGACCGTAAACTGTTGCCCACATGTTATGGATGCTTCGACTGATGAAAAGAAAGCGTAACGGACTATTTTATAGTAAAAAAGAAGAAACCATCAATTCCATCTCCCATGGCATCGGCATTGCCATGGGAGTAATTGTAAGTGCACTATTCCTGATAAAATGCTACCAGGCACAGAACCTTTGGGCAGCATGCGGCGTATGGCTCTATCTGTTCGGCATGGGTGGCTCCTATCTTGCCTCCACACTCTACCACTCCCTGAAACATCATAATCCGTGGAAACGGCGCTTGCGGCATTGGGACCATGCGGCCATCTATTGGCACATTGCAGGCAGTTACTCCCCCATCACGCTCATTGCATTGAGAGAGGACGGCGGTTGGGGATGGGAACTTTTCGGCTTCGTCTGGCTATGCGCCATCATCGGCACTGTTGTCAGCTTCCGCAAGATGGAGGAGCACAGTTACGTGGAAACAGTGTGTTACATCCTGATGGGACTGTCCGTACTGGTAGTATTCAAGCAGCTTTTCGCCCTCTCCCCCACAGCCTGCTACTGGATTATTGCCGAAGGAGTATGCTACATCACGGGAGCCGCCTTCTACTCCTTGCGCAAGGCACGGTACATGCACTCGGTTTTCCATTTCTTTGTATTAGGCGGTTCAGCCTGCCACATGGTGGCTGTATGGGAGATACTCGTAAATAGCGCTGTCTCTTCTTAACGGATAATGGTTACCGTACCTTCCTTCAGCTTTTTCTCTTTCACCGGAGCGTCGGCAGAGGCATATCCTAAAGCTGCACAGCCATATACCTTATGATTCTCGGGTACCCCCAGCTTTGTCAAGAAAGCGCGGACATCGGGGTCGTCGCACGTCTGCCCCAATTGGTTAATCCAGCAGGAACCGATGCCGAGGGACTTGGCGGCAAGAAAAATATTCTCCAGAGCGCAAGCGCAATCCATAGCAGCCCACCATTGGGCAGGCTCGTTGGAGACAATGACCAGCGTGGGGGCATGATAGTAGCAGCAATAAGTCTGGCTATGTCCACGTTCCCGTGTATGAGGGTCGTCACTCTTGGCAAAGGCGCCTTTGATTTTATCGTTCAGTTCTTTCAGTACTTCCTTATTCTGAATGGCAGTGAAGTGCCACGTCTCAAAGTGCATGCCGTTGGGGGCGTATGCGGCTGCTTCAAGGATAAGGTTCAAATCGTCTGCGGCAACCTGCTGTTCCGTATAGGCACGGACGCTGCGGCGTGCCTTGATGGTTTGTAATGTCTCGTTCATTTGTTTAATTGAGAATTGATAGTTGATTATTGATAATGCAAATCGGCGCGTATTCAGTAGGGCTATTTCATCGTTTCACCAGTCCAATCTTCACATTCAGTTTAAAGTACCAGACGCCGTTCTCGCGTTCCAGGAAACCGTATTTGTCTTTGTCTACAGAGCCTTTCTCCAGACGCGTATTCTGATAGAGGAAATCGGCGAAGACCTGGGGACGGGATTTGTGGTAGCAAAGCACCTGGCCGTTGCCGTCCGTCAGGAACATGCCTTCGACGGCAGAGTCCGTACCGTTATAAATCTTGGCAGGGCGCATGCCGAGGGCAAGTGCCAGCAGGAACTGCTTCATCTTGAACTCGTAGAAGTGATGCTTGTTTATCAACTCGTCCTTTATCTTCAGAGGATTCATCTCCTTGATGCACTCCGTCAGCTCGTTGATGCGGGTAATGCCGTCCAAGTGCATCAGGCGTAGCATCTCTGCCAGCATACGGGGAAAGTGGAGGTCTATCATCAGCAGGTTGCAGCGGAACACGCGATCGGCAACGTCGGCATACTTCAGCACACCGCCCAGTCGCTCAATCATCATCATACGCTCCGCCACTTCCATGGGAGATTCCGGCAGGGCATTCACCTTGTTCACCGTGGGCACGGCAAACTTGACACCGCTTTGCTCCAGCTTCAGATTTGCCGTGCGTCCTCCGTCCAGCAACGGATTCATCGGGGCAAGACGACAACGGACATTGAAGCCCGTCAGAGATGCTTCGGGATGCCAGAAGGCAACGGAGAAGTCGGTACGGTCTTCCGTCTTGGACTCCAGGTCGTATATATTGGCAGCATCCAAGAAGGCTTCCAGCCCTTCAGACACTTCCACTTCCTCGCCCGAAACGTTCTTCAACAGATGCAGAATCAACTCTGCCGCATCACCGAAATCTTCGCAGGGGAAACGCAGTTCCTCCTTCTCGCCCGGAACAAACGAACCGTCCTTCCCGGTAGTTCCGCTGACAATGCGCACTTCCTGCTCTTCGATATAGTAACGGCGCGTACCGTCATGCTCTTCCCTCTGTATCAAGGCAACGGGCCAGCGCAGGGTTTCGTCTTTTTCAGCTTTCGGTGTGCCCAATGACACGGCTCCATCCGCCAGCAGGCGAAAGAAGGTGTAGAGCTCACCCAGTTCTCTTTTTGTTGCACTAAATGCCATAAACTTTCTTTTGTTTAAAGGGTGGAGTCAGCCTTTCATAAAGAGTGATGCCGTTTACGCAAAGGAAACAGTTGTTCCTCATAGGAAAACAACTTGTTCCGTTAAAGGAAACAGTTTGTTTCATTATAGCGAACAGTTTGTTTCATTATAGCAAACAGTTTGTTTCATTATAGCAAACAGTTTGTTCCAAAGCAGGAAACAAACAACTTCCCTGTTGAAAGGGGCTCTTATCCCATTTGTTTTATTATTCAAACCTTAATGTCTCTACTTTCTCCAATCGTGCCCGCAACTTCGGCATCATGGACTGGCGGATACGGAGTGTCATGCGGCAGTCCATATCGTACGACTGTTCCAGAATTTCCGGCTCTTCTTCCTTCACTACCCGCATCACATCGTTCATGAAAGGATATTCGAAAAGGAAGGCAACCGTCTCATCTACGGTCTTCTCAATAACGGTGGCGGCGGCAATGGCTTCGGCGGCGGCGGCCTTATAGGCTACAATCAGTCCGCTCGTACCCAACTTGATGCCTCCGAAATAACGCACTACGATAATCAATATATCCGTCAGTTCGTTGGAATTGATTTGCCCCAGAATCGGTTTGCCTGCCGTGCCCGAAGGCTCCCCGTTGTCATTGGCACGGAAGTCCTTCCGCTCATGGCCCAGCATGTAGGCGTAGCACACGTGGCGGGCGTCGTAGTATTTCTTCTGGTAAGTTTCCAGATGCGCCTTCACCTCCTCTACTGTACGCACCGGCAGGGCAATAGCAATGAACTTGCTGCGCTTTTCAGTGTAAATGCCCTCAGAAGGGGCAACGATGGTTTTATACGTATCTTCGCTCATGCTGCAAAGATAATGCAAACTGAAGACAGAACTTTCATGCTTGCATGAAAAAGTTATGTTGAAGTGCAGCTTATCTTATTTAAAGATAACGAAAAATCGTACCTTTGTAACAGCATATTTTCCCGACAACATGAAAAAGATAGTGATTGCCATCGATTCCTTCAAAGGATGCCTCACCTCGGCAGAAGCCGGAGAAGCTGCCGCCCAAGGGGTACATGCCGCATGTCCCGAATGCCGGACCATCGTGCTCCCCGTGGCCGACGGTGGAGAAGGCATGCTCGACGTCCTGCTTGCAGCCAGTAACGGAAAACGTATCACCGTCCGTGCCCACGACCCGTTGATGCAACCGTGCGATGCCAGTTACGGCATCTCCGGAGACGGCAATACCGCATTCATAGAGATGGCCGCCATCAGCGGACTGCCTCTGGTTCCTGCCGACAAAAGGAATCCGATGAAAACCACCACCTTCGGAACGGGCGAACTGATACGCGATGCCCTGGAACGGGGATGCCTCCGTTTCATCATCGGACTTGGAGGGAGCGCCACGAACGATGCCGGTCTGGGAATGCTGCAAGCATTGGAATTCCGTTTCTTCGATAAAGAAGGACACGAAGTGGGAAGCATGAAAAAAGGCATCGCCCTATGCGGTGCCCTTCTATCGGCAATCAGCTCCATTGACAGCTCTTCCGCCCATCCCGCACTGAAAAAGGCATGTTTCACGGCGGCGTGTGATGTACGCAATCCTTTCTTCGGTCCCAATGGAGCAGCCCACATATTCGCTCCCCAAAAAGGAGCAGACGCAGATATGGTAAAGGAACTGGATGTTGCTATGCAGCATCTTTCGGACGTCATATTCCACACTACCGGCAAAGACGTATCCTTGCATCCCGGTGCCGGTGCGGCAGGCGGCATGGGCGGCAGTCTCCACGCATTTTTGGATGCACAGTTGAAACCCGGCATAGAGCTTTTTTTGGAAACTCTGGACTTTGCAGAAAAGATTAAGGATGCCGACCTCCTCATCACTGGAGAAGGGAAATCGGACCGGCAGACTCTTATGGGGAAAGTGCCTTCGGGCATCTTGCAGGAAGCAAGAAGGCAACGTATTCCTGTCATCCTGCTGGCAGGAGCGATAGAGGATGCCGGGATACTGAATGCAGCCGGATTCCGGGGCGTATTCTCCATTACCCCCTCTCCCGTCTCTTTGGAGCAGGCCATGCAGCCTGAATTTGCTCAAGAAAATATCCGAAGGACAGTGGAGCAAATTTGCCGGATTTTCTTTTAACTCCCTCTAACTCCTTTAACATACCGATAGCACCAGATACCGACTACATCGGCAATCAGCCAGCCGATGGGGATGGACCACCAGATGCCTGTCACCCCAATCTCAGGTATCGAAGCAAACCAATAAGAAAGAACTACACGGGTGCCCAGCGACAGCACGGTCAGCACAACAGACATGCCCGGCATACGGATGGCCCGGTAGTATCCGTACAGCAAAAACAAGATGCCGATGCCACAGTAGAAAGCACCTTCAATGCGTAGGTACGCCACTCCCACCGCAATAATCTCCGTTTCGTCCGGACGGACAAAGATAAGTATCAACGGTTTGGCAAAGATGAAAACCAATACGGACACAAGGAGCGAAAAAACAACAGCCGTGACAAATGCACTGCGAACACCCCGGTGGATACGGTCGTAACGTCCGGCCCCGAAGTTCTGTGCAATAAAGGTGGAAAAGGCGTTCCCAAATTCCTGCACGGGCATATAGGCGAAAGAGTCAATCTTCACAGCTGCCGCAAAAGCTGCCATTACCGCTGTTCCAAAGCTGTTGACAAGTCCCTGTACCATCAGGATTCCCAGATTCATCACCGACTGTTGGACGCAAGTCAGTGTAGAGAAGGAAGCTATTTCCTTCAAGCAAGTACGGTCAAAACACATATCTTCATGATGCCATCGCAGTTCCGGACGCCTTCTGTAAGTATAAATGATGATGCCCAGAGCAGCTACTCCTTGAGCGAGGACAGTGGCCGCAGCCGCACCCTGAATCCCCCAATCCAGTTGTAGGATAAAAAACAAGTCGAGCGCTATATTCAGAACGACAGAAACTGCCAGAAACCAAAGCGGAGTGACAGAATCCCCTACTGCACGCAGCAGAGATGCGTAGAAGTTATAGATAAAGGTGAAAACTATACCGCAGAAGATTATCCACAAGTAGCTGCGCATCATGCCGTATATGTCTTGCGGGACCTGCAACAGCCGGAGAATAGGGTCGAGCCAGATAAAAACGGCTACATTCAGTATCAATGTCACGATACCTATCAGTACAAACGAACTGAATATGCTACGACGCAGTGCTACATGGTTTCCGGCACCATAATGTAAAGAGAACACAGTGCCACTGCCCATCGCCAGTCCCAGCAAAACGGATATAAGGAAAACCATCAGTGTGTATGCCGAACCGACCGCCGCCAACGCCCCTGCACCAATGCATTGGCCTACAATGAGCGTATCTGCAATGTTGTAGCATTGCTGCAAAAAAGACCCTACCAGCATGGGTAGGGTAAAATGCAATAAAGTACCGGTTATGCCTCCTTGAGTGAGGTCTCCTTTCCGTAGCATCCTGCTTTTGTTTTTAAGAGTTTCATTTCCGGGTACAAAGATACAAAACCCTCCAACAAATCATCTGGACTCGACGAAGAAAGAGGCATGTAATAAAAAAAGCAGAGGGTTAACCTCTGCTCTCCATACTGTTTTTGTCAGGATTCAGAATCTTTACGACCTGACGAACATCTCTCTTGTCTGCATTACCGTAAAGGCCAATCTGTTGTCCGGGTACTGTTCCCTTTTCATGTTCTGCCTGGGACAATGCTACTTTCGGGTCAATATGCCCTGCTTTCTTATCTATATTCATACCTATTGAGTTTTCTAAATTCTTATATGAGAACAAGATAAAAAAGCAAATTGTTCAGCAGTGTCACGAGATATTTAGTAATTCCACTTCAAATATCAGTGTGGAATACGCCGGAATGGGTCCACTGGTACGTGTACCGTATCCCATGGTGTAAGGGATATATACAATCCAACGACTTCCGGGATGCATTCGTAGCAAGGCAATCTGCCAGCCCTCAATCACTTCATTCAGACGAAAAGCCTCCGGACAATTCCGTTTCCACGAATTATCGAACTCACGCCCATTAATAAGCGTGCCTTTATAATGCACAGATACTACACTGTTGAGACGTGGTGTCGGACCGTCTCTGCCTTCCTCCAATACCCGATAAAGTATGCCGCAAGGCAATTCCTTGATTCCTTCTGCCGTACGCAACTGCTCCAGAAACTGTTCGTTCTGCAATTTATATTCTTCTTTTCTACTCATATTGACTTTTTCAATACTTTACAATAATTTGTGCACTGCTTTCTTGCAGTTCCGCATATCCTTTTCCGTCAGCTCAGGATGCTTCTTAGTACCTCCCCTCTCAATGGTTTTCACAATCTTGAAACCACTCCATTTCAGAATCTCCCTGAAAGCTTTCACCACACCGTGCGTCTGATTATAGAGAATATTGAAAGGATAAGGGGTAGTACAAGTGCTTACCACAATCGCTTTCTTGCCCTTATGAAGCGGAAGGGGCATTCCCCAGGAGTTCTCCCCCATCATACCGTAAACCATACGGTCGAAAAGCACTTTCACTTCTCCCGGCATGTTTCCCCAATAGCAAGGGGCACCGATTATCACTGCATCGGCTTCTTTCATAGACTGCAACACTCTCTGTGCCCCATCCTCGGGCAGACAACACTTCAATGAACTGCGACACTTCATGCAACCGATGCAGGGATGTACCTGCAACTGTGGAACGTCTATATAAACTGTTCCAACTCCGCAGCCTTCAAGTTCCTGCTTCATCAGCTCCAACATTTTCGACATGTTGCCATGACGACGAGGACTACCGTTAAGAATCAATACCTTCATTGCATACTCTTAATTTTTCAGCAAAGGTCGGCATTTTCTACATAATAACCTTACTTCTTGTTCAGTTTTAGTTCTGTAATAAAAGCCACTATCAGTCCGATTCCACCAACACCCAGCACACAAGCCCCATAAATAAGGGAAACAGTCTCCCTATACATCCAGTCTCTGTCCGCAGTAAAGTAATTGGGAATCGTCGCATAGCAGATAAGATAACCCAGCAATAACCCAAGTCCCATACCAGCCAACAGACATCCTATTTTCAGGGCAGAGAACGAAAAGCTACTTCCACGTAATTTAGGCGTATCCATCTGAGGGAGTAGTCCCCGCTCGTCCATCTTCTCAATCAGCATGATTCTTTCCTTCTTACAAACAAACAGCTCAAACAATTTGTAAATTCCTAAAGTAATGATTGTCATCACCGCAGGCACCATAATAAAATCCATCATATTCGTTTCAATTTAAATTAGTAATTTCGTTTCTTTGTACCCTTTAGACGCGGCAGTTTACATGAGGTTACACTTTTCCGGAAAAATATTTTTTCTTCCGAAAATCTGTAACCAACCAAACAAACTTGCGTCTAACAGACAAAATGAAAGACGACGAGAGACATATCATCCAGCGCATCTTGAGGGGAGAGACTGCTCTTTACGAGCATTTTCTCAACACATACGGCCAGCAGGTATTCATCCTGGTGGCCCGTATCGTCTCCAACCAGGAAGATGCCGAAGAACTGACCCAGGATGTCTTCCTGAAAGCCTTCCAGCATCTCTCGTCTTTCAAGGGCACCAGTTCTTTTTCGACGTGGATTTATTCGATTGCATATAATACAGCCATCTCGAGCGCACGGAAAAAGACATTTGATACCTTTGTCATGGATGATGCACTGCTTGCCAACATATCCGACATACAAGTCGATGAAGCCTTGAATGACGAAGGGGAAGAACAAATTGCCAGATTGAACAGAGCCATGGAGCAACTCTGTTCCGAAGAACGGGCACTGATAAGCCTGTTCTATTATGAAGAAAAATCATTGAATGAGGTAGCTCTCATCCTGGGACTAACGGAAAGCAACGCAAAAGTGAAACTGCACCGTATACGTAAAAAGATTTATGTGTTGATGAAACAAGAAAAAGTATGAATGAAGAACTGAAAGATAAAGGATTAAAAAAGGCGGTAAGGGAACAGACAGCCTTCCGTCTGCCATCCAATTTTGCCTACCGCACCATGCAGAAGGTAGAAGAAGCCATACGTCTACGCGAGAAGAAATCAGAAAGAAGAATTCTGCTTGCAACTATTGCCGCTGCTATCTTCTTGATAGGTGTCAGTGGGACAGGATTGGTTCTGTACTTCGGAGACAGCATCCGGGAAGCCTTTACGCCCACCACCCTCCCACAGTCAGAAAGTATCCAGATTCCTTGCTTTTATCTCCTACTGATTCTGACCATTCCGCTTTTCATCCTGTTTGACCGGTGGATGAGAAAACTGTATTTCAAACATCACACTCCTAAGCTTCCAGAGTTCTGAACGAAAAACGGGGATGTCTTTTAGTGGAAGACATCCCCGTTTCAGTTTATATCAATTCATTTAGTCCAGTTTATGAATCACCAACCCCGAACGCAACTTCGGCTCAAACCAAGTTGTCTTGGGAGGCATGATGTTGCCCGTATCGGCGATGTCCATCAGCTGCTTCATGGAAACGGGATAGAGGGCCAATGCCACTTTCATCTCACCGCTGTCCACCCGCTTCTTCAACTCTTCCAAACCACGGATGCCACCTACAAAGTCGATACGCTTGTCGGAACGGAGGTCTTTGATGCCAAGCACTTCATCCAGTATCAGATTGGAGGAGATGGTTACATCCAGTACACCAATGGGGTCGTTATCATTATAAGTACCCGGTTTGGCAGTAAGGCTGTACCACTTTCCGTCCAGATAGAGGGAGAAGTTATGCAGTCCGGACGGCTTATAGATGTCCTCACCTTTCTCCTCCACGATGAAATTCTTGCCCACAGCGGCCAGGAACTCTTCGGGAGTCATGCCGTTCAAGTCCTTCACCACCCGGTTATAGTCAATAATAGTCAACTGGTTGGCAGGGAAGCACACGGCCATGAAGTAATTGTACTCTTCGTCACCACGGTGATTGGGGTTTTGCTTGGCTTTCTCTGCACCCACCAAAGCGGCAGCGGCGCTGCGATGATGCCCATCGGCAATGTAGAGGGCGGGCATTTGGGCAAACTCTTGGGTAATGGCATCAATGTCCTCCTGCTTGTCTATAATCCAGAAGGTATGACCAAAACCGTCACCCGGAGCGATAAAGTCGTATACCGGTTTCCCGGCTGTATAACGGGAAATGATGGCATCCAGCGCAGCATTATCGGGATAGGCAAAGAACACGGGTTCAATATTGGCATTGTTCACCCGAACATGTTTCATACGGTCCTCTTCTTTGTCACGACGAGTCAACTCGTGCTTCTTGATAACACCGTTCATATAATCGGGAACATAGGCACCGACAACAAGACCGTACTGTGTCTTGCCGTTCATGGTCTGGGCATAGACGTAATAGTTTTCTTTATCGTCCTGCACCAGCCAGCCTTTCTCCTGGAACATACGGAAGTTCTCTGCAGCTTTCTGATAAACACGTTCGTCATGTTCATCCGTACCGACGGGAAAATCTATTTCCGGCTTGATGATATGATATAAGGACTTCTCATTACCTTCCGCTTCTGCACGTGCTTCTGCAGAATTCAATACGTCGTAAGGACGGGACGCTACTTGTTCCACCAAATCCTGAGGGGGACGAATCCCCTTAAAGGGTTTAATTATAGCCATAAGAGAGTGTTTTATATGGATTATTGAGGTTTCTTTTTCACGAAATATCTTACCAGATAAATTGCACTACCTAATATCAGTACAATAGATACGCCCTCGCAAAAGCCGAGGGCGAAATCTGACAATTCATTTCTGAATATACTACTTAATGAAAATATACCAGCACCTATTGCTAAATAAAGAACTGAACATTTATAGGTAGTCTTACTATTCATCTCATTTTCTGTTTACGCGGAACTTCTCGCAACCGTCTTTCAGGAAGCCTACAATCTGCTTGGCAGCGGCAATACCTGCGTTGATATTGGCTTCGGCAGTCTGGGCCCCCATCTTTTTCGGTGTAGAGAAATAACGTCCGGCAAACTTGGCTGCAAACGTTTCGTGGGCTGCAGGCATAATGTCTGTCATGTATTTCAGGTCGGTACGCTCTTCCATCAGCTGGATAAGCTCGGCTTCATTGATGACTTCCTTACGGGCTGTGTTCACCAGCAGGCCACCTTTCGGCATTTTGTTCACCAATGCATAATTGATGGAATTCTTCGTTTCGGCAGTTGCAGGGATATGCAGGGAAACGACGTCGCAAGCAGAGTAAAGTTCTTCGGCAGAATCCACAGCCTTCACTCCATCCTTCTCGATTACTTCTTTCGGACAGAAAGCATCGAACGCATAAATCTCCATACCGAAGCCTTTGGCAATACGGGCTACGTTGCGACCCACGTTACCATAAGCGTGGATACCCAGTTTCTTGCCCATCAGTTCCGTACCGGAAGTACCGTTATACATATTACGGACAGCCATCACCATCAAGCCGAAAGCCAACTCGGCCACAGCATTGGAGTTCTGTCCCGGAGTATTCATTACACATACGTTGTGGGCAGTAGCTGCTTCCAAGTCCACATTGTCATAACCGGCACCGGCACGCACCACAATCTTCAGTTCCTTGGCGGCATCTAGCACTTCAGCATCAATGATGTCACTGCGGATAATGATAGCGTTTGCATCTTTCACAGCCTCCAGCAGCTTGGCTTTTTCACCATATTTCTCCAGCAGCACGAGTTCGTAACCTGCTGCTTCTATTTCTTTACGAATACCGTCTACTGCCACTTTGGCAAACGGTTTGTCTGTTGCAACTAATACTTTCATAATTTCATGATATTAAAAAGACTCACCACAGATGACACAGATTATCACAGAGTTTAATTCTAAAAACAATCTGTGCAAATCTGCGTAATCTGTGGTGAAAAACAATATTATTAATGAAGTTTCTCAAATTCCTGCATGCAGTCAATCAAAGCCTGCACGCTTTCCTTTGGCATGGCATTGTAGCAGGATGCACGGAATCCGCCTACAGAACGGTGTCCCTTGATACCTACCATACCTCTTTCGGTAGCGAACTTCAGGAAGTCAGCTTCCAGTTCCTTGTATTCGGGAGCCATCACAAAGCAGATGTTCATGCGTGAACGGTCTTCTTTGGCAGCCGTACCCACAAACATTTTGTTACGGTCAATTTCGGCATACAGCATATCGGCCTTTTCGATGGCACGGCGTTCCATTTCCTTCACGCCACCCTCTGCCTTAATCCAGCGCAATGTCTGCAGGGCTGCATAGATGGGGACAACGGGAGGAGTATTGAACATGGAACCGCTATCCACATGCGTCTGATAGTTCAGCATGGTCGGAATATAGCGGGATACCTTACCCAGCGCGTCATTCTTCACGATGACGAATGTAACACCTGAAGGAGCCAGATTCTTCTGTGCACCACCATAGATACAGATATATTTGGATACGTCGATAGGACGGGAGAAAATATCAGAAGACATATCCGCCACCATCGGGACGTTTACGTCCAAATCCTCTTTCAGTTCCGTACCGTAGATTGTATTGTTGGTAGTGATGTGGAAATAGTCTGCATCAGCAGGCACTGTATAGTCCTTCGGAATATAAGTATAAGTAGATTCAGCGGAAGAAGCGACTTCAACTACTTCACCGAATGCCTTAGCTTCTTTCATGGCTTTTTTGGCCCATACACCCGTATTCAGGTAAGCAGCTTTCTTTTCAAGGAAGTTGAAGGGTACCATGCAGAATTCCAAACTGGCACCACCGCCCAAGAACAGTACCGAATATCCTTCGGGGATATTGAGCAATTCTTTGAATAATGCCACAGCTTCGTCCACAACGGGTTGGAAGTCTTTGGCACGGTGGCTGATTTCCATCAGTGAGAGGCCTGAGCCATTGAAATCAAGAATAGCCTGTGCCGTATTCTCAATCACCTCACGAGGAAGGATAGAAGGTCCTGCATTGAAATTATGCTTTTTCATTTGAAGTTTGTTTTGGTTATACAATTTCGTTCATTAATGTCTTTCGACTTTGCGAAATTACGGAAATATTTCTTCAAAACAAACCTTTCCTGATGAAATTCTATTTTTAAGCCGCATTTAGCTTACTTTTTAATGGTTTATACAAGATATATGCACCATTTTGTTATCTTTACTTATCAAGGATAATACTTTTAGAGAAACTAAAAGCAAGGCGGTTTCATTACTTCATATTCAAAAGAATAAGCGCAAATAAAATGAATATTTATAAGATAAATCACTTTGCTTCCTCGATAACAGTTTTCATTCCCTTGATTTTTTCACCGCGTACCAGCGTCAACAATTGTTTCATTTTACTGCGGCGCACGGCTACAAAGGCATAGTGTTCCTTTACATCCACCTGCCCGACATCTTCACGCGCCATTCCTCCTTTTTTATACAAGAAGCCGACAATATCTATCTTGTTCAACTTATCCTTTTTCCCTTTACCTATATATAAGGTAGCCCATCGGGGCTTGGCCGGTTTGGGAAGCGTCTCCGGAAACTCGTACGTTTCGATGTCTTCAGAAATGTACTCGGGTACCCGCTCCTCGACATGCAGAACAAGATATGCATTTCCCGATGCCTCCCAGCGGGCAGTACGTCCATTACGGTGTGTATAGGCTTCCTCGTTTACGGGAGGATGGTAATGCACCACATTCTCAATACCCGGAATATCCAGTCCGCGGGCGGCAAGGTCTGTAGATATCAGTACGGCGCAACTGCCATTGCGGAACTTGTAAAGCGCACGTTCGCGGTCGGGCTGCTCCATACCGCCATGGAACATGTCGCAAGGGAACTTCCTGGCTTGCAGGTACCCGGCAACACGCTCCACGCTTTCACGATAATTGCAGAATACCAAAGTGGAATGATAGCCGAGGGTACAAAGCAGGTTATAGAGGGTTTCCAGTTTGTCCTTCTCCGGAGAAACGACCTTATGCAGCCGCAGACGCGGAGCAAGGGCTTCCGGAGCAAGAAAATCAAGCTTCATGAGCCGGGAGCCGGAAGACGGGGAATCACCTCCTACTCCGGCAAATTGCGGTATTTCCTCTGCATCGGTGGCCGAGAGAAGCACACGCTTTTTCAGTGAGGGAAGCTGCCCGATAACCTCTGCCATCTCGTCATGGAAACCGAACTCAAGACACTTGTCGAATTCATCTATCACCAGAGTGACGACAGTGGCGGCATTGAAATTCTCTTTCCTCAAATGGTCGCTCATACGTCCCGGAGTACCGATAATGACGGCGGGATGAATGCCTTTCATTGTCCGGTGTTCTTCCATAGCAGGGCGTCCGCCATAGCAGCTCATAGCCTTGAAAGGAGTTCCCATAGACTTGAACACAGTTTCTATCTGCAAAGCCAATTCGCGTGAAGGTACTAGTACAAGAGCCTGCACACCTTGTATATCCGCTTTCAAGGTCTGTACCAGCGGAAGGAGAAAAGCCAGTGTCTTACCCGAACCGGTAGGCGAAAGAAGCACTAAATCTTGGGCTGATTGATAGGCTTCCTTAGCAGCCTCCTGCATCGGAGTAAGTTCTTGTATCTTCAAATTATGAAGTATATCCGAAAGTTCCATGAATATCTCTTTTTTTAATCAATATGCAAAGATACGGATAAGAAGTCAGTTTCCATCAAAACGAAAACAGCTTTTAAGAAAGCTACCTAAATCATGACATGCCCGTCATACTAAAAGGGGAGACTCTCCTTATAGTTTCTGAAGCTTTTACCAAGCCCAATCGTCAGCACTATAAGTAGCTTCTACAGTCTTCTCTATCTCATTAGGCAGGTTACAGAAGAAGTCGATACCGGTTTCTTGCTCCAGCTTGTCGATGCTTACGGCATATACCAGGAAGTCGTCAGCTGTAGGTTTCTGTGGCAACGTTTCTGCATGAGGCACATAAAAGCCAATCGTTTTATACACTCCATTTTTTTCAGATAAAATAGCCATATAATAATAAGCAGGTACAATCAGACCTCTCACAGTTTTTCCATCAGCATCTGTTGTAGGATAAAGTTGGTCATTGGCTTTCAGTGTACCGGTGAAGTTGGTCAGCAATTTATTTATCGTACCGCCTTTGGTCACATAGACCTTGTCGTAGACAGACTGCTGAGTAGAACGTCCCCATGTCTGCACTTGTTTCTCCAATGCAGCCCAGTATTTTTGATTGAACACTCCTATTTGCGGAGAAATGTTAGCATAATAGAAAGTCTGCCGGTTAGCATCTCTGCAATATACCCGGTCTTCACTCGCCACAAGATGTCCTTTGTCGTACCCGTCACTTTTGTGCATGCTTTCGGTCACTTCCACAGAATTGTCAATATTAGGGTCATCCTGCTCCCACTCATTCTTTCTGGATACATTGTCCTGACTTGTCCACTGGTCGAAACTGAATGCCACCCATGCCGAATGCTTCTTCTCAGCCACATACTCCAAAGCAAAATTCACACGCTGGCTATTGTTAAAAGTCACGTTGTATGCCACATACTGATTGCTTTCATTCAAAGCGGGAGTTTCCATATTCATCGCAGACGGATACTTGGATTGATAACGGAAATTTGAATTAGGGTTAGGGCCTTCGCTTTTTGTATCGATTATTAGATATTCTACCCCTATTTCATTACCCATAATATAGGCTACACGCAATTTCAGGTAATGATAAAAGTCCGGTTTTTCATAACGCACCCAATAAGTATTTCCCAAAGTTACAAGCGCTGTTTCTGCCCAATTTTCATTGACGGGAACCGTAGTCATGGCATCCAGCCTGCTTTCGGAAGCTTCGATAAAACTATAAGAATCTCCTATAAAAGATTTCTCGTTAATATAGAAAGGGGAATCAAAGCCTGAAGGTTTAAGCACACTGAACTCTATATTAGGATTTTCATATCCTTTCAGTATGGCTGTGGAAGTGCCATTTTCGGTATTTTCAATATACCCATTCGCTTTTACCAGCGAATCTCCCTCATTGTCACATGCCGCAAAACAAACGGATATGAGCAATCCTAAAAGACAAATTGCATATTTTTTATTCATCATAATCATTTTTCTATCAGACAATAAGGACGGCTCACTTTACAAAATACAAAATCTTTGTAAGAAAACCGCCCTCACTAATTATATACTCACTCTATTATCATCTTTTTGCCAAAGAACCTTCCACGTATTCAAACTTGCCATCAGCAACAAGTTTATAAACTACCGTCCAATTCTCAGCAGTACCCGTATACACACCAAAGTTTATGGTATAGAATACATCGACACCGTCCACCATTTTTGCATCCGGATTCAAAGAGGCAAGAACCTCTCCCATTACTTCAACAAAGCGTTTCTGAAGCAAAGCCACAATATCAGCATCTGCCATTGACTCATACTCTGCGGGATATTGGTTCTTGGCAGCACTCGGACGCCAATCAGCATTGCCCTGGTAAGCCGAAGCACCGGTATAATACTCATTATTTCCATAGGTTGTCACATATCCTTGTCCTTTCACCATGCCGTTGGGAACATCCACATTCTCCCATACCCAATCAGTCATAGCCTGATAATAAACTGATGACACTGGCTGGTTCTTTCCTACCGGTAACTCCAGAACTACACTCGGGTCGTAAACCCAAGCTCCATTGGACTTCACAAACTGATCGACAAAGCTAATGGCCTTTTGTGTCATAATCCATTCGGCTCCATTGTAAATCAATTCCTTGGCAGCCACAGCATTTTCGGCAGAAGCATAATAAGCCACAGCTATCACATCTTCCTCTTGTGCATAAGGATATGCGTTTTTCAAGTAGACAGGGAGCACAGTTGAAGCCGATGTCAAATAACCCACACCTAATGAGGAGTATGCCTCCGGTTGCATTACATCAAGTGTAATGCCATTCAATGCGTGTTTGTTCCAACCTGAACCGTCATAAGCATACAAAGCCGTACGGTTGCAACCATCGGCTGTGCGAGTAGAAGCCATACCGTATGCAGAAACTGACATAGCTGCTTCTGATTCAGGAATTTGCTTAAAGATTTTCACATCAGCATAATAGCCTTTGATAGGTTCTTTTACTGCAATATTGTACACTTCAAACGTAGGAGCACATTCCGTAGTACTTTTATACATAAAGGCCAGACGGACTTTCTTTCCTGCATAGGCAGAAAGATCTATATCACCCGAATTCACAGCAGTCCAGCTTGACCCACTTCCCCAAGTGATTCCCTCTACAAGAGTCTTGGCAGCAGTCTGCACGTCATCTGTATAATCAGCCAATATATAAGCTTCAACATATCCTGCGCGCTCATGGCCCTTCAAGTGATTAAGAATATTATCAAAAGAAAGCACCGGCTTTGTTGCTTTAGACAAATCTATTTCGGGAGACACCAACCAGCTTTCAGTCGGATTGTTCTTATTATTGGCATAAGCTCCTGCTTTCCAATAGCCATATCCTGCATCATACTTCCAGACATACGAAACTTCCTCCAATGCTATGTTCTGCGCTTTGAAGCCTCCGTCATTCACTTTCATAGAAGCATTCAAATACTCTCCGAAAGATGCACCGGGATAGCAACCGTAAGAGTAAGACCCTCCTTTTTCATAGAAGTTCAACTTCACGGTCTTCTTGTTTTCGTCGTTAACCAACGTAAACATTCCGTCTTGAATGGGCTGGAATACCCAATTTGCAAAAGCATTATCAGGAATCGTAGCACCCAGATTGAAGCTATTATAGGTACCCTGCTGATAAATGAATTTTCCATCAGGACGCTGCAAGGTATATCCTACGCTCGAAGGTACAACTGCAATCACATAATCCGTCACATCACTGGTAATAAATCCATCAGCCACGGTGACTGCTTCACCTGCCATATAGCCATAATTCTTCGACTCATCCTGCAACTTGCCGAAAGGTATCAGATTGCCGTCCTTATCAGGAGCCACAATCACATAGTTGCCACCTTCTTCCGTAATCTCCGATACTTGCTGGTAAACCATCTTTTCTTCACCTCCGCCAATGCTCGGCTCGGTTTCCGAATATGCATAATCTACCATTACCATATCGCCTTCGGCCGCATTCTCCATTGCCTCACCCAGCAATTTTGAAATCCGGTTTTCTGTTTTGGGAGACAAGAACGGCGCTTTTACAGACTCTCCCCACACCTTGGCATAATCATCTGCTGTGAGTTGGTAATGTTTAGCTCCTCCTATAGTTGCCAGATATTCCGGTTCTCCCACCAGTTTACTATAAGTCACTTTGACAGCCGACTTGTCATCTGCTGTAGGATAAGTATCAGACAAGAAGGCCGGCATGAATTTGGATGCCGGAATTTCATCCGTAAAATATTTGTCATTAGTCAGTTTGGACAACGCATCAGATAAACCAAGAGATTCTGCCAATGCCTTATTTGTTTTATTAGTGGCTATTGCCTTATAGTCAGCATCCAGAAGCGTGTACTCAATTTTCTTTATATCTGTTACTTCAGGACGTTTAAAGCCATCCAATTTGTCCTCGTTCCAATCGTCATTACAACCTGCAAGCACCAGCAGAGCCGCAGACATATATAACCATTTATTTATCTTCATATCTCTTATGCTTTTTAGGTTTCATTTAGAAGTTTATTTTCAATCTCAAGGAATAAGTACGCCCGAAAGCATAGAACACACGGTATGCACTGTCCCAAGTACCTGTTCCTCCATCATAAGCATCCACAATATAATGGTAGTTCAATAAATTGTTTACATTACCATAAAGAGTAGCATTACACTTACCAATATTAAATTTATAGCTTGCATTCAAGTCGAACTGTCCTCCGGAAGGAACTTTCCAAGGATCAACTACATTAAGTTCTCCCGGAATGATATTACTGGATGAAAGCTGATAATCAGCATAAAGATTAGCGAAATGAGTATAATCCAAACCTACACGCAAATCCTTAGTCACTTTTGCACTCAATCCCAAAGCAGCTGTAGTCTGTGCTGAACCTCCTACTTTTATTCCCTTTTGCTTCAATGTAAATTTAGTATGATCTTCGGCTCCAATACCAGAAGCGACTGTACCTTTAAGGTCTGCCAAAGGATCGCCTGCCGAATTATAGAAATATCCTGTGGCATTGCTGTCCCACTTCCAATCGCCAACAGAAACCATACCAGTCACATCCAACCAACGGAAAGGACGGAATTTCAAATCCAATTCCACTCCCATATGCTTGGCATTCACGCCTGCCATATTCAACATAAACCGGTCGTCCGCTCCATCTGCCGTCGTATAATCACCAGTCTTGGTTGTAGTCTTATCCAACCATTTAGTGAAATAAGCATTCAAATTAGCACTGAAAATACGGCTCTTGAAGCCATATCCTATTTCTGCCGAGAATATTTTTTCATTAATGGCATCAGGATTCGTTTCATTACTTGTGGTACTATTCAGGAATGCTCCTCCTGAGAAGAATGGAGCACGGCTAATATAACCCACATTAAAGAATACATTGTGATTTTCTGTCAAGTTATAGTTAGCACCTCCCTTGATGGTATAGCCTAAAAAGTTTAATTTTTCACTTTCCGCATGTTCCTTGTCATAATAGAAACGGTCATAACGCCAATATCCGGTGTTACTCAATGAACCAGCTATAAATGTCGACAGTTTATCCTTATTGTATTCCGCTTGGAAGAACACACCTTCACTCATCACATGACCATCATAATCACGGTATACGACATCACCTACACCCAACTTTTCATATTGCCATGAAGGATTAGCAGCAGCAGCGTTATTAGCAGCTTTCACACGACCGCGATAATAAGAGTCAGTATAATACTCCCCATTGTAAAGGTCGGTAATTTCATTGGTATGAATACCTTTATAATAACGGAAATCAATACCGCCATAGAAATCAATACTTTCGTTTATTTTAGTTGTGTAAGTAGACAGCAAACCGTACCAACGGTGAGAATTCTTAGACTTAGACATCACCATTACAGAACCGTTTTCGCTTTGCTCATTCAAATCTTGAATCTTATCATAAGCAAATGTACCATCCGCATTACGGAAAGTTGTATTCAACACGCCATTGCTGGTTCCATACCAATTATTAGAATCCGTGGAAGTCTGTCCCAAACCTTTATTACCGCCACCTTCACCGATTGACACATAAAGAGCAGTACTCAATGAAGACTTAGCGTTTATTTGCCATTGGTGGTTCAAGCTTATCTGAGGTTTATGATAGAAATTTTTTGCAGAAGCCTTACGTTCACCATTCTTTCCAAAACCATAAGTAGGATTATAACGATATTGTTGACCATCAGGCATGTATTTACGCACTTGCTGCCAACCTTCAACTGTAAGTCCGTCATATTGAGAGCGTTGATTGTGCCACTGCGGAGCGCCGAAACCGGTCAACGCCAATGTATGGTTATCGCCCAATTGCTTGGATATATTTACAAACCAATTATAGCCTTCGAATTCCGTACCTTGGATATAGCCATCACCCCAACGTTTTCCGCCAAGAAGTGTAAATGCCCATCCACTTTTGGTCAACCCGGAAGAAACATTGAACATGATGTTGTTCATTCCATCATTTCCTATACCATACGAAACACTTCCTCCCTTCTTTTGATCAGTGGTACGTGTCACGATATTGATAGTACCACCTACCGACGGCGAAGACACCTTCGACGCTCCAAGACCGCGTTGTGTTTGCATAGAACGGGTCACGTCGGAAAGACCTGCCCAATTGCTCCAATAAACACCGCCCCACTCCATATCATTAACTGGAACACCGTTTACCATCACACCGATATTAGCAGCTTGGAATCCACGCATATTGATTTTTGAGTCACCATAACCACCACCATTTTTAGTTGCATAAACACCCGGAGTCGCTTTCAAAATCTCCGGAAATTCCTGCGTTCCCAACTTTTCTTCAATGTATACAGGATCAACCGTAGAAAGAGCTACTGGCGTTTTGCGGACAACTGCCACTGACGATGTAATCACCACGTCCTTCAGCATCACCGCATCCGGCTCCATCTGAATAGCTCCCAAATCCACAGAAGCGCCCTTCTGCGTAATCTTCTTCTTCTGGTCTTTATAACCCACGTACTTGAATAGTAATGTCGCATTCGAAGCAACGCTTTGCTTGAAATAGCCATCAATGTCGGTCACCGATCCTTGTGTAGTACCTTCCACCATGACGGCGGCACCCACTAACGGTTCACCTGTTTCTGAATCAACAAGCTGACCTCTCACTGTAGTCTGAGCAAATGCAGCGGCACTAAATACCGACAACACTGCAACCAACAGGAATTGAATTAGATGTTTTCTCATAATTCTGTTTTTTGTTAATAAATAGTGTTAATTAAACATTAATTTATGTTTTAAGTCGCAAATATAACTAATAAAAACGAGATTAATGTTATATTTATGTTACATTTTTTGAAGGTAGAAAGGCTTTTTTGAGATATTTTTAAACAAAAAAAGCCCTGCATTCTACAGCAGAGCTTTCGTATTGTCAACAAGTAAAAGAATATACTTTCAAATTCGCACCGAAATCAGTCATTCATAAGCTTTCTATAACGTACACGGGTGGGTTCTTCTTTCCCAAGACGTTTCTGTTTATTTTCCTCATATTCGGAATAAGAGCCCTCAAAGAAGAACACATTGGAGTCTCCTTCGAAAGCGAGGATATGCGTACAGATACGGTCGAGGAACCAACGGTCGTGACTGATGACCACAGCACATCCGGCAAAGTCCTCCAAACCTTCTTCGAGGGCACGGAGCGTATTCACGTCGATGTCATTGGTGGGCTCGTCCAGCAACAGCACATTACCTTCCTCCTTCAGGCAGAGCGCCAAGTGCAGGCGGTTGCGTTCACCACCGGAAAGCACCCCGCAGAGCTTTTCCTGGTCGGCGCCGGAGAAGTTGAAACGGGACAGATAGGCGCGTGCATTAATGTCGCGCCCTCCCATGCGAATCAGATCGTTTCCGCCGGAAATGACCTGATATACGCTCTTGTTGGGGTCGATATCCTTGTGTTGCTGGTCCACGTAGGCCACCTTTACGGTCTCCCCTACCTCAAACTCGCCCTTGTCTGCCTTTTCCAGTCCCATGATAAGGCGGAAAAGCGTAGTCTTACCGGCACCGTTAGGGCCGATGATACCCACGATACCGTTGGGCGGGAGCATGAAGTTGAGGTCATCGAACAACAGTTTGTCACCGAACGCCTTTGCCACATGCTTGGCTTCAATCACCTTATTACCCAGACGGGGACCGTTCGGGATAAAGATTTCCAGCTTCTCTTCCTTCTCCTTCACATCCTCGTTCAGCAATTTGTCGTAGGAGTTCAGACGCGCCTTCCCCTTTGCCTGACGGGCCTTGGGAGCCATGCGCACCCACTCCAGCTCGCGTTCCAGCGTCTTACGGCGCTTGCTGGCGGTCTTTTCCTCCTGTTCCATACGCTTGGTCTTCTGTTCCAGCCAGCTGGAGTAGTTACCCTTCCAGGGAATGCCCTCGCCACGGTCCAGCTCAAGAATCCAGCCTGCCACATGGTCGAGGAAGTAGCGGTCGTGCGTTACGGCAATCACCGTACCCTCGTACTGCTGCAAGTGTTGTTCCAGCCAGTCGATGGATTCGGCATCAAGGTGGTTGGTGGGCTCGTCAAGAAGAAGCACGTCGGGCTTCTGCAACAATAGGCGGCAAAGGGCCACACGGCGGCGCTCACCACCGGAAAGATGTTCTACGGACTGGTCTTCGGGCGGACAACGGAGGGCGTCCATGGCGCGTTCCAGCTTGCTGTCAAGGTTCCAGGCATCGGTCGCGTCAATGATGTCCTGCAACTCGGCCTGGCGGGAGAAGAGCTTGTCCATCTTGTCCTGGTCCTCATAATATTCGGGCAAGCCAAACTTCTGGTTGATTTCCTCGTATTCTGCCAGCGCGTCCACAATGGGCTGCACGCCTTCCATTACAATTTCCTTTACGGTCTTGGTGGGGTCGAGGTACGGTTCCTGAGCCAGATATCCCACAGAATATCCCGGCGAGAACACCACTTCGCCCTGATAGGACTTATCCAATCCGGCGATAATCTTCAGCAGGGTCGATTTACCCGAACCGTTCAGACCGATGATACCGATTTTTGCCCCGTAGAAGAACGAGAGGTAAATGTTCTTCAGTACCTGCTTGTTGTTCTGCTGAATGGTTTTATTCAGCCCAACCATAGAAAAGATAATCTTTTTATCGTCTACTGTTGCCATGTATTTAATGATTAATGTTCAGTGATAATGATTAATATCAAGGATTAATGGGGACAAAGATAAGAAAAAAGATGATATTATTTTGCAATTTTCAAAAAAGTATCTATCTTTGCATCCGCTTAACAGCAATGAAGGATTGAATCGCTAGCTCAGCAGGTAGAGCACAACACTTTTAATGTTGGGGTCTTGGGTTCGAGCCCCAAGCGGTTCACATAGAAACAAAGTCAGAAGGCGACAAAAAGAAAAAAGTCCTACAATATCAATGTATTGTGGGACTTTTTTTATGTTTCCATCTTACCTGAAAGTCCCAAAAGGGTACGAAAAGAAAAGTTGGACATCCAAACAGTGGTACAATTGGTACAGTGGGTACAGCGCCTCTTCTGCTTCACACACATGTGCTTATGTACATTACTTCATAACGCGTACATTATTTATATACATGCGTGTGTGAGATAGAAGAGACGCTGTACCACTGTACCAACTGTACCCATCAACCTCACCTTTACGCCGCTCAAGTTCACCTTTACGCGGCTAAACCTCACCTTTATTCACGTCATTTCACCTCTTCCAGATAAAGCACACGGCTTGAATAGTCGTTCTGTTTGTGGTAGTCCACCTTATGTGTGTAAGGAATCTCCAACCCGTTTGCCATCAGATAGGCACCGCTGAAAGTCTTTCCTTCATAGTTCAAGGGAACATTATCTATACGGTTCAGTTCATGCACCCGGTATTGCTTGTCGGCACAGAGCCCTGCCATCTTCACACGCGGCAGGTGCTGGTTACAGAAATGTTCCGTCTTCCACCAATAGAAGACTGCCTTGTCCTTCTCCGGAGCCACGTACATCAGAGAAGCCACACCTTGCTTGTCATAAGGAGAGAGCAGGCGGTAAATGTCTCCCAACTGTACTACGGGACGAATGGTCTTGTACTCGGCAATGGCATTCTTGCAAAGAGCCTTTTCTTCTTCCGTCATATTTTTGGGCTGGATTTCCATACCCAAACGACCACTCATGGCAACGTCTATCCGATATTTCAGAGGGATGGTGCGGAACGTCTGATGATTGGGGGCAGCACTGATATGCGATGCCATAGCGATGGCGGGGAAGAAATAGGAAGTTCCCCACTGCATATAGACACGTTGCAGGGCATCGGTATTGTCGCTTACCCAGAACTCGTCGAAGTAAGGCAGCACTCCGTAGTTGGCACGACCGCCGCCACTGGCACATGCCTGGATGGTAAGGTCGGGATATTTGGCACGGATGCGCTGGCAGATTTTCTCGAAGCCGCGGTGGAATTCGATGTACATGTGGCTCTGATTATCCTTCGTCAGATATTGCGAACCGTGGTTCTGGACAGACATATTGGCGTCCCACTTGATGTAATCTATTTCAGGATAAGAGGTCATCAGGTTGTCTACCACACCGAAAACGAAGTCCTGCACGGCAGGATTGGCAAGGTCAAGCACTACCTGCGTGCCGCCGCGTCCCAACACAACGTCACGTTCGGAAGCCTTAAGTACCCAGTCGGGATGCTTCTCGTAGAGTTCGCTGGTAGTGTTCGCCATCTCCGGCTCAATCCAGATGCCAAACTTGACGCCATGTTTCTTGGCATCACTCAGCAAGCCTTCAATGCCGTTCGGAAGCTTGTTCTTGTCCACCACCCAGTCGCCGAGTGATGAGCTGTCGTTCTTACGGGGATACTTGTCGCCAAACCAGCCATCGTCCATCACGAACAACTCGCCACCCATGGAGGCAATGTCCGCCATCATTTGATCCATACCTTGCTGGTTGATGTCAAAGTACACGCCTTCCCAACTATTCAAAAGAATCTTGCGGGGGGTAGTGCCGTGCGCCAGTTTGTGCAGGCGTGCCCAGCGATGGAAGTTACGGCTGCCGCCACTCAAGCCTTCATTACTATAAGTCAGGGCAAGTTCGGGAGTGCGGAAAAGTTCGTCCTTCTTCAAGGAATAAGTAGAGTTCTCTTCGTTGATTCCGGCAAAGAAATGGTGGTATTCATCATCGTGCGTCTCAATGCGGAGCTTGTAGTTGCCGCTGTAACAGAGGGCTGCACCAATCACGTTGCCCGTGTTCTCCTGCGGACGACCGTCGAGGGAGAACATCACTTCGGCATGGTCAGTATGGGAATTGCGCACACCGTCCTTATTCTTGATAACCTTCATGCCCGGAGTGAGAGGTTCCTGCGTCAAGACCCCTTCATTGGCCCAGGAACCGGAGAGATGGGACAGCCATACATCGCCACGGCGGATGGGCAGATAGCCGGAAGCAAACTGATTGAGCACCACCGACTTCTTCTCCTGATGGGAGATTTCAGTCCAGGATTCTATCACGTCGGCATCCTGCCAGGCACGGTAACAGACGTTGACGAAGAAGGGATACACCTTATCCTTCAGTGCCACGACAGTCGTCACGGCATTCCCTTCCTTTTCGGTAGTCACGTTCAATACTTCGAGCTGGAGGGTCATGTTACCGTCGGCATGCTTCACAGCGAGGGCCGTCTCCACGGGAGCATTCAATCCATATTCGGGATAGGCTGCATGGTTCGCTTCTGCCGCAGAGATATTCTGCAAGTCGGCTTCAGAAAGTCTGTTACCATAATACAAGTGTCTCAGTGTACCGCCTTCAGGAACCGAAAGCACCAAAGAGGTTTTCGGAGTGGATACACATACGTTTTGAGCCAACAAACTGCCGGTCAGCAGCAGTGCTCCAAAGAGAAAATTTGTTCGTTTCTTGAAATTCATGCTTTTCTTGTTTAGATTCTATATTCATTTAGCTGTGAGCAAATGTAGGCGTTTCCCCGAAGATAAAATAGTATCATTTTATCATATCCTTATACAAATTCTATTTCCGGCTGACAATTGTCCCCGTGGCTTGGTTGGCAGGCATCACCAGCACTTCCGCAATCTGGATATGCTCGGGGACGGCAGCGGCGAAATAGACCACTTCGGCTATATCGTCGCCGGTCAGCGGGCGTATACCTTTATATACATTATCGGCCGCCTCCCGGTTACCACGGAAACGGACGACGGAGAAATTGGTTTCCACCAACCCCGGCTTGATATTCGTTACGCGTATCGGGGTATCCACCAGGTCGATGCGGAGTCCGTCGGAAAGGGCCTTGACGGCAGCCTTGCAGGCACAGTACACACTGCCTCCCGGATAAGCGTAATCTCCGGCAATGGACCCCATATTGATAACGTGACCACGGCCGCGCTCCACCATACCGGGAACCACGAGGCGGGTCATGGCAAGCAAGGCTTTCACGTTAGTGTCGATGACAATGTCCCATTCATCCAGGTTGCCTTCATGTTCCTTGTCCACCCCAATGACGAGTCCGGCATTGTTCACCAGTATGTCTACCGCCTTCCATTCCTCCGGAAGGGATTCGAGGGCGGCACGGGCAGCCTGCCGGTCGCGGACATCGAAAGGAAGCAGATACACATCGGCTCCATATTTCTCCAACAATTCTTTCTTTACAGCATTCAGTTTCTCCACATTACGGCCATTGAGTATAAGCCGGTAACCGTTCATGGCAAATTTACGCGCGCAGCCTTCCCCTATTCCCGAGGAGGCTCCGGTGATGAGTACAATCTTCTTTTCCATCATGTTATTAAGTTTTAATATCAATACTGCCAACAAAGGTATTACTTATTATTTTAACTTCATAGGAATAATGAATTTTAGAGTAAGGCGAAAAATCCCGATAAATTATGTAACTTTGCACCCGCTTTTTGAAAGCCCGAGAAACTGTTTTGATTTTATTTCAGCTTTCTTCTGAGATTTGTTTAATTCGTTTGGATAAAGTAAAAGACGCTTATGCAAAAGTCCGATTGCATCATCGGTGTGGAGCACGTATCGAAATTTTTCGGAGATAAGGCCGTGCTGAATGATGTGAATTTGTCTGTCCGTAAGGGCGAGTTTGTAACAATACTGGGACCGTCCGGCTGCGGAAAGACAACACTGTTGCGCCTCATTGCAGGCTTTCAGACAGCCTCGGAAGGAGTGATAACCATTGCCGGAAAGGACATCACGCAGACACCGCCGCACAAGCGTCCGGTGAACACCGTGTTCCAGAAGTACGCCCTCTTCCCCCACCTCAACGTGTTCAACAACATTGCTTTCGGGTTGAAGCTGAAGAAGCTGCCCGGTGCCACCATCGAGAAGAAGGTAAAGCAAGCCCTGCGCATGGTGGGCATGACGGACTATGAGGACCGCGACGTAGACTCCCTCTCCGGCGGGCAGCAACAGCGCGTAGCCATTGCCCGAGCCATCGTCAACGAACCCGAAGTGCTGCTACTGGACGAACCCCTTGCCGCCCTGGACCTAAAAATGCGCAAGGACATGCAGATGGAGCTAAAGGAGATGCACCAGAAGCTGGGCATCACCTTCGTATATGTGACCCACGACCAGGAAGAGGCACTGACCTTGAGCGATACCATCGTCGTGATGAGCGAAGGACGCATCCAGCAAATAGGCGTGCCGACGGACATCTACAACGAACCCATCAACTCCTTCGTAGCAGACTTCATTGGTGAAAGCAACATCTTGAACGGAGTTATGATAAAGGATAAAGCCGTCACCTTCTGCGGACACGAATTTGAATGCGTGGACACGGGATTTGGCGAGCAGATGCAGGTAGACGTAGTGATTCGCCCCGAAGACATCTACATCTTCGATGTATCCGACGCCGCACAGCTGACGGGGACCGTAACCAGCTGCATCTTTAAAGGCGTACACTACGAAATGCTGGTGCAGACGCGCGAAGGCTACGAGCTGATGGTGCAGGACTACCATGCCTTTGAGGCAGGACGCGAAGTCGGCCTGCTGGTGAAACCCTTCGACATCCACGTGATGAAGAAAGAACGCACCTGCAACACCTTCGAGGGAAAGCTGGTGGACGAGACGCACGTAGACTTCCTGGGCTGTAACTTCGAGTGCCTCCCCGTGCAGGGCATCGAGCCGGGCAGCGCCGTGCAAGTGGAAGTAGACTTCCAGCACGTCATCCTCGAAGACAACGAAGAGGACGGCCGTCTGACGGGTGAAGTGAAATTCATCCTCTACAAAGGGAACCATTACCACCTGACCGTGTTTACGGACTGGGACGAAGACATCTTTGTCGACACCAACGACGTGTGGGACGACGGCGACCGCGTAGGTATCACCATCGCCCCTCAAAATATACGGATTGTTCAATCTCTTAATAAGGAAGGAAGTGCTCAATAAGTTATCCCATTTCTTCATGCGCCGGCGCAACTGGACGGTACCCTACGCGCTGTTTCTGCTTGTATTTGTCATAGTACCGCTGCTGCTCATCGTGCTCTATGCCTTTACGGACGACGGAGGGGCGTTTACGTTGGCCAACTTCCGCAAGTTCATGATGCACCCCGAAGCGATGAACACGTTTGTCTACTCCATCGGAATAGCCGTTATCACCACGCTGGTCTGCCTGCTGCTGGGCTATCCGGCAGCGTATATCCTGAGCCAGAAGCAATTCAACACCTCACGCACCATGGTGGTGCTGTTCATCCTCCCCATGTGGGTGAATATCTTGATACGTACGCTTGCCACAGTGGCGCTGTTCGACTTCCTGAACCTGCCGCTGGGCGAAGGTGCCCTTGTGTTCGGTATGGTCTACAACTTCCTGCCGTTCATGATATACCCCATTTACAACACCCTTCAGAAGATGGACCACAATCTGATTGAGGCTGCGCAGGACTTGGGAGCCTCTCCTACCCGCGTATTCGGCAAGGTGATTCTGCCGCTCTCCATGCCGGGAGTGATGAGCGGCATAGTGATGGTGTTTATGCCTACGGTTTCTACCTTTGCCATTGCCGAGTTGCTGACAATGAACAACATCAAACTGTTCGGCACCACAGTGCAAGAGAATATTTACAACGGAATGTGGAACTACGGTGCCGCCCTCTCGCTCATCATGCTGCTGCTGATAGGCATCACCATCCTCTTTACCAACGAGGAGGACGGGGCATCGAATGAAAGCGGAGGTGTGATATGATGACACGAATCTTAACCCGCGGCTACTTGTGGCTGCTGCTGGCGTTGCTCTACTCGCCCATCTTAATTATTATGATATTCTCCTTCACGGAGGCAAAGGTGCTGGGCAACTGGACGGGATTCTCCACCAAGCTGTACAGCTCCTTGTTTACGGGCGGGATGCACCACTCGCTGATGAATGCCATCTGGAACACATTCGCCATTGCCCTGCTTGCCGCCACCGCCAGTACGGCGCTGGGCAGCATTGCAGCCATCGGCATCTTCAATCTGCGCTCGCGCACACGGCAGGTAATGAACTTCGCCAATGCCATCCCGATGATGAATGCAGACATTATCACCGGTGTGTCGCTGTTCCTGCTGTTCGTCAGCTTCGGCATATCGCAAGGATTCACCACAGTGGTACTGGCACACATCACTTTCTGCACGCCCTACGTGGTGCTCAGCGTAATGCCCCGGCTCAAAAAGATGAACCAGAATGTCTACGAGGCGGCACTCGACCTGGGCGCCACACCGTTCCAAGCACTGCGCAAGGTTATTCTTCCGGAGATATTTCCGGGTATGATAAGCGGATTCATCCTTGCTTTCACGCTCTCCATCGACGACTTTGCCGTGACCATCTTCACCATCGGCAACCAGGGGCTGGAAACGCTCTCCACCTACATCTACGCCGATGCGCGCAAAGGTGGACTGACGCCGGAACTGCGGCCACTCTCCACCATCATCTTCGTGACGGTGCTGGTGCTGCTGATTGTAATCAACAAGCGGGCCGAACGGACGAAAAACGATTGATGTGAGTGATGAGTTATAAGTTATCAATTGTCAAGAACAAGATGATGAAAAGGATAATAAACATACTGATTCTACTGTGCTGTATCGCATCCCTCTCTTCTTGTGGAAACTCCACAGAAGAGCGCAGCCGTGTACTGAAGATATACAACTGGGCGGACTACATCGATGAAGATGTGCTTGCCGAATTTCCCGACTGGTACAAGCAGCAGACGGGCGAAGACCTCCGTATCATCTACCAGGTGTTCGATATCAACGAAATCATGCTCACCAAAATTGAGCGCGGGCACGAGGACTTCGACGTCGTATGCCCCTCGGAGTACATCATCGAACGCATGCTTCGCAAAGACCTCCTGCTACCCATCGACCGCAACTTCGGCCACACGCCGGACTACATCCCCAACGTGTCGCCCTACATTCGCCACGAGCTGAACAAGACCTCGCAACCGGAACGCCAGACCGAGGACTATGCCGTGCCCTACATGTGGGGCACCGCTGGTATCCTCTTCAACAAAAAGTTTATTACCGCCGAAGAGGCCGACACATGGGACATCCTCTGGGACTCCAAAAACCGCGGCAAAATACTGATGAAGGACAGCTACCGCGATGCCTACGGTACCGCCATCATCTACGCCCACGCCCGGGAGCTGGCCGACAGCACCGTCACCGTAGAGCAACTGATGAACGACAACTCCCCGCAGGCCATCGCCCTGGCCGAGCAACGCCTCAAGGAGATGAAACCCAACATCGCCGGCTGGGAAGCCGACTTCGGCAAGGAAATGATGACCAAGAACAAGGCGTGGATTAACTTCACCTGGAGCGGCGACGCCGTCTGGGCCATCGAGGAGGCCGATGCCGTGGGTGTGGAACTGGACTACACCGTCCCCTGCGAAGGCAGCAACATCTGGTACGACGGCTGGGTAATCCCCCGCTACGCCCGCAACGTGAAGGCGGCAAGCTATTTCATCAACTACCTCTGCCAGCCTTCCGTGGCACTGCGCAACATGGATGCCATCGGCTACGTCAGCGCCGTAGCCACACCGGAAATCATGGAGGCCAAGACCGATACCACGCTCGACGTGCACTCCGACCTCAGCTACTTCTTCGGCCCCCTGCCCGGAGCCGACAGCCTGCAGATAGACCCGGTACAATATCCTGACCGCCGAGTAGTGGAACGCTGCGCCATGATACGCGACTTCGGCGACCGCACGGAACTAGTGCTCGAGATGTGGAGCCGCGTGAAAGGTGACAATCTCAACACAGGCATCGTGCTGCTCATCTTCGCCGTTTTCGGTCTGCTCTTCATCTGGCTGGTATATGCCAAGATACGAAAGTACAAGCAGAAACGCCGCCACCGTCTCCGCAGAAAGCGGAAAAGGGGATGAGCAACACATTGTTTACCTAAAAACCCGTCAACGTGCAAGGAACAAAGAATCTGACACAAGGCCCCATCAACCGCCAGCTTTTCACGCTGGCAATGCCCATCATGGCCACCTCGTTCATCCAGATGGCCTACAGCCTGACGGACATGGCATGGGTAGGGCGTCTGGGCAGTGAGTCCATGGCTGCAGTAGGTGCGGTAGGCATACTGACGTGGATGTCCGGCTCCATCGCCTTGCTCAATAAAGTGGGCGCCGAAGTCAGCGTAGGCCAGTCCATCGGTGCACGCAGCGAAGAGGACGCACGCAGCTTTGCCTCGCACAACATTACGATTGCCCTGCTCATCTCCGTCTGCTGGGGAGGCCTGCTCTTTCTTTTCGCCCGCCCCATCCTGAACATCTTCGAGCTGAAACAGCATATCACGGACGCCGCCGTGACTTATCTGCGCATCGTGTCGACGGGACTGCCTTTCATCTTTCTCTCCGCTGCCTTTACGGGCATCTACAACGCGGCAGGACGAAGCAAGATTCCGTTCTACATCAGCGGGACGGGACTGATAATGAACATCGTCCTCGACCCTCTGTTCATCTTCGGCTTCGGTTGGGGAACAGTGGGCGCGGCACTTGCCACATGGCTTTCCGAAGCTACAGTATTCGGCATCTTCGTCTACAAGCTCCGGGGGAAAAGCGCCGTGCTCGGAGGTTTCTCCTTTATCGTTCCGCTGAAAAAGAAGTACACCCGGCGCATCTTCAAGCTCGGGCTGCCCGTGGCTACGCTGAACACGCTATTTGCCTTCGTCAATATGTTCCTCTCGCGCACCGCCTCGGAGCAGGGAGGACACATCGGACTGATGGCATTCACCACCGGCGGACAAATCGAGGCCATCACCTGGAATACTTCGCAAGGATTCTCCACGGGGCTGAGCACGTTCATCGCCCAGAACTATGCCGCGGGGCAGAAGTCGCGCGTGAAGCAAGCATGGCGCACCACCATGTGGATGACGGGCGTATTCGGAAGCCTCTGCTCACTACTGTTCATCTTCTTCGGCAGCGAGGTGTTCTCTATCTTCGTACCCGAGGCCGAAGCCTACCGTGTGGGTGGAGATTTCCTCCGCATCGACGGCTATTCGCAAATGTTCATGATGATGGAAATTACCATGCAGGGCGTGTTCTACGGACTGGGACGGACAGTGCCGCCTGCCATTGTCAGCATCGGATGCAATTACATGCGTATTCCGGTGGCGTTATTGCTGGTGCACATGGGTATGGGAGTGGATGCCATCTGGTGGGCAGTAAGTGGAACGACCGTTGCCAAAGGTCTTATACTGACAGCCTGGTTCGTCCTCATCAAAAGGAAAATTCTCTAAAAAAGGACAGAACTGGCGAACTTTAGAAAGAAGAATATGGTTATTATATACATAAATTTGCAACATTAAAGATAAAGTCAACTTTTAAAGAAAAAGAGTTATGAAGAAGATGAAATTTACAGTATTACTTTTGTGCGGCGCATTGCTGCTGGGCAGTTGCGGCACAATGAACAACAAGGCCAAAGGTGGAATAATCGGCGGTGGCTCCGGTGCAGCAGCAGGTGCCATTATCGGCGGACTGATAGGTAAAGGCAAGGGGGCAGCCATTGGAGCTGCGGTAGGTGCTGCAGTAGGTACGGGTGCCGGCGTTGCCATCGGACACAAGATGGACAAGAAGGCTGCCGAAGCTGCCAAGATTGAAGGCGCCCAAGTGGAGCAGGTGACGGATGCCAACGGCTTGCCGGCTGTCAAAGTATCCTTTGCGGCAGGTATTCTTTTCGGCTTCAACTCCGCAGCACTGAGCAACGAGGCAAAGGCTTCCCTGCGCGAACTCGCACAGATTCTGAAGGAAGACCCGACAACCGATATCGCCATCATCGGCCATACCGACAAAGTGGGTACTTACGAAGCCAACATGAAAGTTTCCAAGAACCGCGCCTATGCCGTAGAGAACTATTTGCAGGATTGCGGCGTATCTCCGGCCCAGTTCAAGAAAGTGGAAGGCGTGGGATACAACGAATACGACGAAAGTCTGTCTGCCGACCAGAACCGACGCGTAGAGGTATATATGTATGCCAGCGAACAGATGATTAAGAATGCGGAGGCAGCTAATTAATATGGTAAAGTGATTAATGTGTTAATGTGCCAATATGCATATTGGCACATTAACACATTAATCACATTGGCACTCTCTCCATGAAACTCCCGAAGCCTTTGCGGTTCCTCCGCAACATCATATTATTCTTCTTTATTTCCACTATCCTAGCGGTAGTGGCTTATCGTTTTGTACCCGTCTACATCACGCCACTGATGGTTATTCGCAGCGTGCAACAGGTCTTTAAGGGTGAAAGTCCATGCTGGCACCACACTTGGGTATCTTCCGACAAGATATCCCCTCACCTGCCTATGGCCGTCATTGCCTCGGAAGACAACCGGTTTGCCACACACAACGGATTCGATTTCATCGAGATACAGAAAGCGATAAAGGAGAATGAAACAAGAAAACGGAAACGGGGCGCAAGCACCATCAGCCAGCAGACGGCAAAGAATGTATTCCTATGGCCCCAGTCTTCCTGGGTACGTAAAGGACTGGAAGTCTACTTCACCGTACTGATAGAATTCTTCTGGTCCAAAGAACGTATCATGGAGGTCTATCTCAACTCCATCGAAATGGGAAAAGGCATCTATGGCGCACAAGCTGCCGCCAAATACAAGTTCAAGACTACAGCAGCCAAGCTCTCTGCCGGACAGTGCGCACTAATAGCGGCAACATTGCCCAACCCCATACGCTTCGACTCAGCACACCCCTCCCCTTACATAAAGAAAAGGCAAGGACAGATTCTACGATTGATGAAACTGGTACCCAAATTCCAGCTAAATGAGAAGCGGACAAAAGAATAAGAAGAGGATGTATCAAAACAGTTAATAGCACACAGATGACACATCCTCCTTTAATTTTTAATTCTTAATTTTTAATTAATACGCGTGTCCTCCCTCTTCCATCTCCTTCGCATCAATCTTGCGATTGTCGATACTGCGCCAAGCGTAGAAGATGTAGGCAAGAACGAAAGGAACAAGGATAGAGACATAAGCCATAACCTTCAGTGTGAACTGGCTCGAGCAACTGTTTGCCAACGTGAGTGAGCTTTGCAGGTCGTGGGTAGACGGATAATAGGCCGTATTGTTATAGCCTGCCACAAGCAGCAGTGCCAATACCGTAAGCACCGTCCCTGCACCGGCAAACCAGATACCCTTGTCGAATGCCGGCTTCCACAGCGTGCGGATAATGCCCCAGAGCACAGCCACCACACCAACCAGGAATACAAGCAGCACTACTGGCATCTGCAGGAAGTTCGTCAGATACTTGTAAGGTTCCATGAACACCTCTCCCGTTTCCGGGCGTACAGCATAGCCGTCGGCAAGCAACGTGCGGATGACGAAGGCCAGGAAGAATACCAGGAACAACGCCGTATTTCCCCAAAGTGCCCGGCGGCAGCGTTTCACCAAATCATCCTCATTGATATTATTAATAAAATAAAGCGCTCCCAAGATACGTGCCAGGAAGAACACAGCCAGCCCCAGCACCACATTCCACGGATTAAGCAACGCATCCAACCCATGCCAGCCGTTAGCCCATTGGCTGATAACCGGCATTGCCGCATCTGCGATATTCCCTTTATTGATATAGAAGTTAGACCCCGTGAAGAACGTGGCCACTGCCCCACCCAGCAATACCGGACCTACCACTCCGTTTATCACCAGGAACGTGCGATACGTTGTCTTGCCCAGCAGATTTCCCGCCTTCGACTGAAACTCGTAGCTGACAGCCTGCAACACAAAGCTGAACAGAATAATCATCCACAGCCAATAGGCCCCTCCGAAACTGGTACTATAGAACAACGGAAACGAAGCAAAGAACGCACCTCCAAACGTGACGAGCGTTGTAAACGTGAACTCCCACTTCCGTCCCGTAGAATTAATCATCATCTTCTTCTGCTCCTCCGTCTTCCCCAGACAGAACAGAAGCGAATTACCTCCCTGCACGAACAGCAGGAATACCAGTAGTGCTCCCAGCAAAGAGACTACAAACCACCAATAGTGTTGAAGAAATATATAAGCATTCATTGTGAGTTATGAGTTATAAGTTATGAGTTATGTGACGGTGTGTGCGTTTCGGTTTCAGGACCTTTGCGAATAGCCTTCAGCATAATTCCCACCTCAGCAATCAGCATGACAGTGAAAAGTACCAGGAAAATAAAGAACGTGGTCTGCACGGAGCCTACATCCAGCTTAGAGATGGCGGCACTCGTGGGCAGCATATCTTGGATGGCCCACGGCTGACGACCACACTCGGCAACCACCCATCCGGCTTGTCCGGCCAGATAGCCCAGCGGAATGGTGAGCATAGCCACCCAATGCATCCATGGCATCCGCGACAAGTCTTTCTTATAGGCCAGGAACAGCACCACAATAAAGAAGAGGATGAAGTATCCACCCAACATCACCATCACACGGAACATGTAGAACGTAAGGGACACATTGGGCACCAGCTCGTTCACGTCCTTGATATAACCGTAACCGAAATAGGCTACATTATCTTTCAACACTTTGGCAGCCACCTCTGCATCCGCCTCATTGCCCGCAGCCTTGGCTGCACGATAGGCGGCAAACGCACCGATAGCCGTTTTTCCTTTTTCTATTTTCTCCTCTGCCGAAAGCGCTACGGTACCATCGCTCAACGGATATCCGCCTTTCAGCAGGTCATTGATACCGGGAACAAAAGCATCCATCTTGCGCTCGGCAAGCAACGACAGCATCTTCGGAATTTCCACACGGAAAAGGAATGGGTCTACTCCGTCCTGCGGTGTCTGCTTGGCAGGATTCAGCAGCCCGAACGCTACCAATCCGGCACCTTGCCGCCCTTCATAATAGCCTTCCATAGCAGCCAGCTTCATCGGCTGCTTTTGCGCCACCTGATAGCCCGAGCCATCACCCGTCCAGGCAGAGAGCACAGCGGCACACAGACCTACCCATGCGGCAATCTTTACACTTGCCAGCGCAAATTTCTTCTCGCGCTTCTTCCACAGATACCAGCAGCTTACGCCTACTACAAACACGGCAGCCAGCACCCAGCCGGACAGCACGCTATGGAAGAACTTATTGACAGCCATCGGCGAAGTTGCCACAGCCCAGAAGTCCACCATCTCGTTGCGTGCCGTATCGGGATTGAACTCCATACCTACGGGATTCTGCATCCACGCATTGGCAACCAGAATCCACCAGGCAGAAATCGTGGCGCCCAGCCCCGTGAGCCAAGTAGATGCCAGGTGGAAACGCTTGCTCACCTTATCCCAGCCGAAGAACATGACGGCGATAAACGTTGCTTCCATAAAGAAAGCCAAAATACCCTCGATGGCAAGCGGCGCACCGAAGATGTCGCCCACAAACCAACTGTAATTACTCCAATTCGTACCGAATTCAAATTCCAGAATAATACCGGTTGCTACACCAATAGCAAAGTTGATACCGAAAATCTTCATCCAGAATTTGGCAGTACGTTTCCAAAATTCGTCACCCGTACGGTAGTACGCTGTCTCCATGATGCCCATAATTACCGCCAGTCCAAGTGTCAGCGGCACAAAAATCCAGTGATAGATGGCGGTCAAGGCAAATTGGGCTCTCGACCAGTCAATCAGGGAAGTGTCAATGTGTCCAAGCATAAGAATCAAGTTATGAGTTATAAGTTATGAGTTATTAAGTTTTTAAGTTATCGGGTAAGAACAGAGAGACACGGAGAATTTATAAGGGCAAGGAAATAAACTCTGTGTCTCCGTGTTTAGTCGCCCAGACTCCGATGGATAAGCTCATTACTGACATAGCCTTCCTTGTCATCGCCCACCACGGGGGTATTCAGAAACCGTGGGAAGAAGAAAAGGCGGAGAATGAAGAACATGATGAATAACTTCACAAGAATAATAAGCCACAAAGTACGCCCTAACGTCATACTTCGAAAACCTTCCAAATAAAAACGCCAAATGTTTACCGCAGTCTGTTTCATGCCGATAAAATTATAATGATTACAAATATAAAATACTTTTATATAAAGAACAAATAAAAAGGTGAAAAGTTGAACAGAAAAAAGACTTCTCCCATTCATCGGTACAAAAAAGATTTTAGGCGAGGAAAATTCACTCTACGTCTATCACTTTTGCAATCCTTTCTCCACCCTACTACATTTGCAAATGTAAAACCATAGAATAACGAAGATATGACGAACGTAAAAAGATTGACAGTGATAGCGCTATGTATGGCAAGCTGCATGGGAGTGGCCGCCCAAAACGGCACTTCCACGCAGATACCCGGCAGTTCCGAGCAGCCAGCCGACAGCCTGCCCGCCCAATGGGACTTGCAAGCGTGCATCGACTATGCCTTGCAGCAAAACATCACCATCCGCAAGAACCGCCTCAACGCGGAAAGTGCCCAGGTAGATGTAAAGACCGCCCGAGCCGCTCTCTTCCCCAGCCTTTCGGCCAGTGTGAGTCAGCGTATCGTGAACCGCCCGAAGAGCGAGACGAACACCATCATCGACGGTGACAACATCACCAGCAGCCAGAGCAAGACTTCCTATAACGGCAGCTACGGCATCGATGCCAACTGGACCCTCTACAACGGCGGGAAACGCCTCAACACCATCAAACAACAGCAACTGAACAACCGCATTGCCGAACTCAGCGTGGCCCAAAGCGAAAACAGCATTGAAGAAAACATCGCACAGACCTACGTGCAGATACTCTACGCTGCCGAAGCTGTGAAAGTGAACGAATCCACACTGGAAGTGAGCCAGGCCGAATGCGAACGTGCCCGCCAGCTCTTCGAGGCAGGAAGCATAGCCAAGAGCGACCTGGCACAATTGGAATCCCAAGTGAGCACCGACAAGTACCAACTGGTGACAGCACAAGCCACTCTGCAAGATTACAAGCTGCAACTGAAACAACTTCTGGAGCTGGACGGCGAAGCTGAAATGAACCTATACATCCCCGCCCTCGGCACGGAAAATGTACTGGCACCCCTGCCCTCCAAGACAGACGTTTACCGTTCGGCCCTCGTGCTGCGTCCCGAAATAGAGGCCGGCAAACTGAACATACAGACTTCGGACCTCGACATCAAGATTGCCCGCTCAGGCTATCTGCCTACTCTGAGCCTGACTGCCGGCATCGGAACCAGCCATGCCAACGGCAATGACTTCACCTTCAGCGAGCAAATCAAGCAGAACTGGAACAACTCGCTGGGATTCACCGTAAGCGTGCCCATCTTCAACAACCGGCAGACCAAAAGTGCCATAGAGAAAGCCAAGATTCAGAAGCAGACCAGCGAGCTGGACCTTCTGGACAACCAAAAGACACTGTACAAAACCATCGAATCCCTCTGGCTCGATGCCAACAGCGCCCAACAGCGCTACGCCGCTGCCACGGAGAAACTGAAAAGTACACAGACCAGCTATGAACTGGTTCAAGAACAGTTCAACCTGGGCATGAAAAATACCGTAGAACTGCTGACGGAAAAAAACAATCTGCTCAACGCACAGCAGGAAACGCTGCAAGCCAAATACATGGCCATACTGAATATGCAGTTACTGAAGTTTTATCAAGGAGAAAAAATCGAACTATAATACCTTATATATATGAATAAAAAAAGAATCATCCTCATTGCCGTAGCCGCCGCAATCATAGTGGGCGGCAGTGTATGGCTCTTCGGTGGTGCCAAGGCCAAGCACAAAGTGACCTACGCCACAGCCACCATCAATAAAGGCGAGATTTCCGAATCCGTGACAGCTACGGGAACCATCGAACCGGTGACGGAAGTGGAAGTGGGTACCCAGGTGAGCGGTATCATCGACAAGATTTATGTAGACTACAACTCAGTCGTAACCAAAGGCCAGCTCATAGCCGAAATGGACCGTGTGACACTGCAAAGCGAACTGGCTTCGCAACGTGCCGCCTATAACGGTGCTAAAGCCGAATACGAATACCAAAAGAAGCTTTATGAGCGCAACAAGACTCTGAACGAGAAGCAACTCATCGCTGCGACCGATTATGAACAGTCTGTCTACAACTACGAGAAAGCCAAGAGCAATTACGAAAGCAGCCAGGCTTCACTGGCAAAGGCCGAACGCAATCTGTCGTACGCCACCATCACCTCTCCCATTGACGGTGTGGTCATCAGCCGCGACGTGGAAGCAGGACAGACGGTAGCCTCCGGCTTCGAAACGCCGACACTGTTCACCATCGCCGCCGACCTGACACAGATGCAGGTTGTGGCCGATGTGGATGAGGCCGACATAGGCGGTGTGGAAGAAGGACAACGCGCCACGTTCACCGTAGACGCCTATCCGAATGATGTGTTCGAGGGAGTGGTTACGCAAATCCGTCTGGGAGACGCCTCTTCAAGCAGCACATCGAGCACGTCGACCAATACAGTCGTGACTTACGAGGTAGTCATCTCCGCCCACAACCCCGACCTGAAGCTGAAACCCCGCCTGACGGCGAACGTCACCATCTTCACACTCGACCGCAAGGATGTGTTATGTGTTCCAGCCCGCGCCCTGCGTTTCAATCCCGAAAAACCGCTTATAGGCAACAATGACATCGTGAAAGATTGCGAAGGGGAACACAAGCTCTGGACCCGCGAAGGCAACACCTTCACCGCCCATCCTGTGGAAATCGGCATTTCAAACGGAGCCAGCACGGAAATCATCAGCGGTATCAGCGAGGGTACCGTGGTTGTGACCGAGGCCACCATCGGTGCCATGCCCGGCAGCAATGCTCCGGATATGAGCCAGGAAGCCCCCGGCGGCGAGAAGAGTCCGTTCATGCCTGGCCCTCCGGGAAGCAACAAAAAGAAGAACGGGAAATAACACAAAAAAAGAATTATGAGCAAAGTAGTCATTGAACTCCAAAATATCAAACGGAACTTCCAGGTGGGAGACGAAACCGTGCATGCCCTGCGTGGCGTTTCGTTCACCATCAGGGAAGGTGAGTTTGTCACCATCATGGGAACATCGGGTTCCGGGAAATCGACTCTGCTGAATACCCTCGGCTGCCTCGATACGCCCACCAGCGGTGAATACCTGCTGGATGGCATCCCCGTGCGCACCATGAGCAAACCACAACGTGCCGTACTGCGCAACCGTAAAATCGGTTTCGTATTCCAAAACTACAACCTGCTGCCCAAAACCACTGCCGTGGAGAATGTAGAGCTTCCGTTGATGTACAACTCCGCCGTCTCGGCCTCCGAACGCAGACGCCGTGCCATCGAAGCACTGCAAGCAGTAGGGCTGGGCGACCGCCTGGAGCATAAGTCAAACCAGATGTCCGGCGGACAGATGCAGCGTGTAGCCATTGCGCGTGCCTTGGTGAACAATCCTGCCGTTATCCTGGCGGACGAAGCCACGGGTAACCTGGACACGCGCACCTCTTTCGAAATCCTGGTTCTGTTCCAAAAGCTGCATGCCGAAGGGCGTACCATCATTTTCGTGACGCACAACCCCGAGATAGCCCAGTACAGCAGCCGCAACATCGTGCTGCGTGACGGGCAAATCAAGGACGACAAAATAAATACCAACATTCAGAATGCAGCCGAAGCCTTGGCTGCATTGCCTAAACAGGAGGAAGACTAATGAACGGAACAAATCTTTTCAAAATAGCCCTGCGTGCCCTGAACAACAACAAGCTGCGCGCATTCCTCACCATGCTGGGCATCATCATCGGTGTGGCTTCCGTCATCACGATGCTTGCCATCGGACAAGGTTCGAAGAAAAGCATCCAGGCGCAAATTTCCGAAATGGGTTCCAACATGATCATGATTCACCCGGGAGCAGACATGCGTGGCGGTGTCCGTCAAGACCCCAGCGCCATGCAGACCCTGAAGCTGACCGATTACGAAGCACTGCGCAACGAAACCAATTTCTTATCCGCCGTCAGCCCCAATGTCTCCTCCAGCGGACAGCTCATCGCGGGCAACAACAACTACCCCTCTTCCGTGAGCGGTGTCGGTACGGATTATCTTGAAATCCGGCAGCTCAGTGTAGAGAACGGCGAGATGTTCGACGAAGCCGACATACAGACTTCTGCCAAGGTGTGCGTCATCGGAAAGACTATCCAAGACAACCTTTTCCCCGGCGGAGAGGACCCCGTAGGGCGTATCATACGATTCAACCAGATTCCTTTCCGTGTGGTGGGCGTACTGAAGTCCAAGGGCTACAACTCCATGGGCATGGACCAGGACGACGTCGTACTTGCTCCTTACACCACCGTCATGAAACGTTTGCTGGCTCAGACCTATCTCAGCGGCATCTTCGCCTCCGCCCTCACCGAGGACATGACGGACAATGCCACCGAAGAAATCACCGAAATACTGCGCCGCAACCACAAGCTGAAAGCCAGTGACGACGACGACTTCACCATCCGCAGTCAGCAGGAACTCAGCAGCATGCTGAACTCCACCACCGACCTGATGACTACGTTGCTTGCCTGCATCGCCGGCATCTCACTCGTTGTAGGCGGCATCGGCATCATGAACATCATGTATGTATCGGTCACGGAACGTACACGCGAAATCGGCCTGCGCATGAGCGTCGGAGCCCGCGGTGTCGACATCTTGAGCCAGTTCCTGATCGAGGCCATCCTTATCAGCATCACCGGAGGCATCATCGGTGTCATCATCGGTTGCGGTGCCAGCTGGGTAGTGAAAAGCGTTGCCCACTGGCCCATCTTCATACAGCCGTGGAGTGTATTCCTCTCCTTTGCCGTATGTACCGTTACCGGTGTGTTCTTTGGCTGGTATCCTGCCAAGAAAGCTGCTGACCTCGACCCGATAGAGGCGATACGATACGAGTAATATTCCCTTTGCCGGAGGAAGCAAGCAAAATACTTGCCAGACATAAAGGAAAAACTTTCCGGCAACACGTGGAAAAATTGCACGAAACAAAAGACTATCTCTGTTCCAAGCCTTGGGATACACATCCGCAGGCTTGGAACACATATCCATAACCTTGGAACATGTATCCACAGGCTGCGGACGGAAAAAGTTCCGCAGATGGATATTTCCAATATCCATATAAAAGCATTATCTTTGTATCATTATGAAACAACAGCTTCCCAACCCACGCCGTCGCGGCATTGAAGTCTTGATACACATCATAGGCTGGGGAATCGTGTTCGGCTTTCCCTTTCTGATGATGACACGGAGCGGATTCAACATCACCTGGATGGACTATTTGCGCCATGGCAGTATCATCCCCCTCTCCTTCCTCATCGTGTTCTACGCGAATTATTGCTTCTTGATTCCACGATATCTATTCGAAGGACACATCAAGCAGTATTTGCTGCTGAACGCGCTACTGATTATCTGCATCACGGCCGGTGCGCATCTGTGGCAGGAATATATGTTCCAGGCACACGCCCACGGCGGCAAAGGCGACAAACGCATGGGGCCTCCCAAATGGATATTCATCCTGCGCGATGCCTTTTCCATGATACTTACCGTGGGCCTGAGCGCAGCCATCAAAATGAGCGGGCGCTGGGTACAGATGGATGCCGCCCGCCGCGAAGCCGAGAAGAGCCGTACGGAAGCCGAACTGAAGAATCTGCGCAACCAGCTGAATCCGCATTTCCTGCTCAACACGCTGAACAATATCTACGCCCTTATCGCTTTCGATACAGACAAAGCACAAGCCGCCGTCCAGGAACTGAGCCGGCTTCTGCGCCATGTGCTGTACGATAATCAGCAGAACTTCGTCACCCTGGGCAAAGAAATGGATTTCATCCGCAACTACATCGAACTGATGCGCATCCGTCTGTCTGCCAACGTCACCGTGGAAACCCAGATAGACGTACGCCCCGACAGCTCTACCGAAATAGCCCCTCTCATCTTCATCTCCCTCATAGAGAATGCCTTCAAGCATGGCATCTCCCCTACCGAACCCAGCTTTATCCATATCCATTTCAGCGAAAGTCCCGGAGAAATATGCTGTGAAATAACCAACAGCTATCATCCCAAAAGCCTGACTGATAAAAGCGGAAGCGGCATCGGACTGGAGCAGGTGCACAAACGCCTGGAGCTGACCTATCCCGGCCATTACAACTGGCAGCAGGGAGTGAGTGAAGACAAGAAAGAGTATAAATCGGTTTTAATCATAAAATATGAATCTGAATTGTGCAATTGTAGATGACGAGCCCCTCGCTTTGGGGCTTCTGGAAAGCTACGTCAACAAAACTCCTTTTTTGCAATTGGTGGGAAAATACTCCAGTGCAGTGCAGGCTATGAACGAGCTGCCCGAAAAGCACATCGACCTGCTTTTCCTTGACATCCAGATGCCGGAGTTGAATGGATTGGAGTTCTCTAAGATGGTAGATTTCAAGACCCGCATTGTTTTCACTACCGCTTTCGGCCAATATGCCATAGATGGTTACAAAGTCAATGCACTGGATTACTTGCTGAAGCCCATCTCCTATGTTGATTTTTTACAGGCTGCCAACAAGGCTGTGCAATGGTTCGAATTATTGCAGCAGCCGAAGGAAGAGATACAAAGCATTTTTGTAAAAAGCGAATACAAGCTGGTACAGATAGAGCTGAACAAAATCTTATACATAGAAGGGTTGAAGGATTATCTCAAAATCTATGAGGAAGATTCTCCCAAACCCGTCCTGTCTTTAATGAGCATGAAAGCAATGGAAGAGCTTCTGCCTGCCTCACGTTTCATGCGTGTACACCGTTCCTACATTGTCCAGAAAGACAAAATACGCATCATAGACCGTGGACGAATTGTTTTCGGAAAGAATTACATTCCGATAAGCGATAGTTACAAACAGGCTTTTCAGGAATTTTTAGACCAAAGAAGCTGAAATAATCAACCAATTCGTCGATAAAATCGAAGAGTACATCGATTTCTTAGAGCCTGTTTAAATTTTGTTCAGCAACATTCTTATTGCAGCAAGTTTCACCATC